>Ga0207876_1000010_pt1 | contig 248158 bp, 191 predicted proteins | sample MalvirmetaMSP146_FD_184237 | JGI IMG/M metagenome (GOLD analysis project Ga0207876, IMG submission 184237) | Marine viral communities from the Deep Pacific Ocean - MSP-146 (SPAdes) | ecosystem: Environmental > Aquatic > Marine > Oceanic | place: Pacific Ocean | collected 2011-07-10
GTTAGCCGGAGCTTATTCTCCAGGTACTGTCATTATCATCCCTGGTAAAAGAGCTTTACAACCCTAAGGCCTTCATCACTCACGCGGCATTGCTGGATCAGGCTTTCGCCCATTGTCCAATATTCCCTACTGCTGCCTCCCGTAGGAGTCTGGGCCGTGTCTCAGTCCCAGTGTGGCTGATCATCCTCTCAGACCAGCTAAGGATCGTCGCCTTGGTGCGCCATTACCACACCAACTAGCTAATCCTACGCGGGCCCATCCAAAGGCGATAAATCTTTGGTCCGAAGACATTATCCGGCATTAGCAGTCATTTCTAACTGTTATTCCGAACCTAAGGGCAGGTTCCCACGCGTTACGCACCCGTTCGCCACTAAGCCCGAAGGCTTCGTTCGACTTGCATGTATGAGGCATGCCGCCAGCGTTCGTTCTGAGCCAGGATCAAACTCTCAAGTTTGTGTCACTCACCTACCAGGCACGATCCGAAGATCGCTAACCCGACAAGCAAGAGTTCAAGGAGCCGAAACCTGCTGTCAAACGTAATGGATACGAATGAACATGCATCATCTGTGGGAAACGTGGAGTTTCCCATGGATGTGGCTTCGGCTTATATATACCGGTTACTGCGACCTTAAACTTCGCAGACCGGGCGCCGTCGCCCACATGTCCCTTCATCAAAAACCAACGATTTCAAAGAGCCGCCAGACAGTCATAGCGGACAGCGATTGGTTCCCCGATTTTCACCGGGGGAGCCGGCTGTCCGTTAGTGTTGGCGACCGATGCGGTGGGCGGTGGAAGCCGCCAGCGCCGCGTCGGTGGAGCCCATCTAGGCGGGGGTCGGGATTCGGTCAAACCCTTTTTTCAAATTTCTGTCACTCTCTTGATAAATACCCGATTTGAAACGGAAATTTCTACACACCGGGTATGCGGCTCCGCTTGGTCGATCGACAAGGCAAGACCACGGCCCCATCCTGCCCTGCCGAAAAATGGCAGTTTTGCGTGCTCGCTCCGATTCCCGCCCCGGGAATCACAATGAGAATCACCGACTCATGGCAAACCAATCTTTACCTCGTTGCGGGTAGGTGCGTTCGGGCAATGAATGCTCACCTGCCCAAACCCGCACACCCGACGAGCGTCGCCCGCGCACGCGTGCGAGTCTGTTCTATGGAGCACGCGGTTTCTTGCGCGCCCCCTCCCCTCACCGGTCCGAGCGGTGCCTCCATAGTGGGTGTCGCATGAGCCTTGCAGAATCCGTCCGGTCGGCCGTTGCCTGGCGCTCGGGGAGTCAGATCGTGGCGCAGATCATCACGTGGAGCGTCACGCTTGCCGTGGTGCGTATTCTCGATCCGGGCGACTATGGGCTGTTCGCGATGGGTCAGGTGGTGATCACCTTCCTCGCCTTCCTCAATGGTTATGGATTCGCCAGCGCACTGATCCAGCGCGAGCATATCGAGCGGCAGCTGGTGAGGCAGACCTTCGGCATGCTGATCCTCGTCAACGGCGCACTGGCGGCAACCCAGTATGCCCTCGCCCCGTGGGCAGCCGAGTATTACGGGCAGCCGATGGTAGAGCATCTGCTCCGCGTTCAGGTGCTGCTGTTCCTCTCCGTTCCGTTCGTCGCCATCCCAGAAGTGCTGCTGATGCGCGAACTGGACTTCAGGAAGCCCGCGTTGGTCAACGTGGTCGCTGCGCTGATCTCCGCCGGGGTCGCGCTCGCCTGTGCGCTCGCGGGCATGGGCGTCTGGTCGCTGGTCTGGGCGCCTATCGCGCTGTTCTGGACCCGCGCGATCGGGCTGACCGTGGCCGCCCGCCGCCTCGACTGGCCCAGCTTCGACTTCCGCGGCAGCAAGCATCTCTTCACCTACGGGTCGTGGGTGCTGGCGAGCCATTTCTGCTGGACCCTCTCCACCCAGGCGGACATCTTCCTGGCCGGTAGTCGCCTCGATGCCCATCAGGTCGGCCTGTATGCCGAGGCGATTTTTCTCGTCACGATCGTGACCGCTCGGTTCATTCCCCCGCTGAACGATGTCGCCTTTCCCAGCTTCGCGCGGATGCAGGACGACCGCGAGATGCTGGCGCAGGCCTTCCTCAAGGCCATTCGAACGATCATGCTGGTGGTGAGCCCGATCTTTCTGGGCATGTACGCGTCGGCAGAGCCGCTGGTGCTGACCGCATTCGGGCCCAAGTGGGGCGAGATGGCACCGATCGTCGCGACGCTGGCGCTCGCGATGCCCGCATTCACGGTCTACATCCTGTTCTCACCCGCATTCAACGCGATCGACCGGCCCGACCTGTCGGCCAAATCCAGCGCGGTGGTCGCCGCGATCCTGATCGCGGCATTCCTGGTCGGCATGTACGACGGGGCAATGGGCCTTGCCTGGGCGTGGGTGATCGCGAGCCCTTTGCTGCCGCTGACCGCGCTGCTCATGGGTGGCAAGGCACTGCGCATCGATGCACGCGGATTGCTGGGCGCAATCACGCCCGGTCTCGGCGCTGCGTGCGGCATGGCACTGGTGGTTCGCGCTTTCGCAACCGCCCTGCCCAGCCTCGCCCCGCCAGCGGAACTGGCCATTCTGGTCGCGGTAGGCGTGATCGCCTATCTCGCCATCATCTATGTCCTGCGGCGCGAGATGCTGTCCGAGACGGTCCGCCTGGTGATCAACCGGACACCACCGGTCGCCCCGGCATAAGGCCCCTGAGACTCAGCATGGATGCGGGCCGGGTTGTCTGGCGGGCAGGCAGTCGCCACATAGCGCGCAGCGATGGGGCCGACCGACACATCTTCCGATAAAGAGCCCCACACGCCCGAGGGCTGGCAGACGCTGCGGCGCTTCCTGCCCTATCTCTGGCCCAAGGACCGCACCGACCTTCGCATCCGCATCGTGATCGCGCTGACGCTGGTGCTGATCGCCAAGGCGACCGTGCTCGCTCTTCCCTATGCCTACCGCGCGGCGGTCGACGCGATGACCACGCCGACCAACGCCGTGGCGATGGTCGCGATATCCTTCGTGATCGCCTATTCCGCGGGACGCTTCGCCAGCGTCGCGTTCGACAATATCCGCAACATGATCTTCGAGCGCGTCGGGCAGGACGCCACCCGCCAGTTCGCCGAGGACGTGTTCCGCCGCCTGCACCAGCTGTCGCTGCGCTTCCATCTGTCGCGCCGCACGGGCGAAATCACCAAGACGGTCGAGCGCGGGACCAAAAGCATCGACACGATGCTGTACTTCCTGCTGTTCAACATCGCGCCCACGCTGATCGAGCTGATTGCGGTTGCGGTGATCTTCTACCTCAATTTCGGCATCGGGCTGGTGCTTGCGACCGGCGTCACCGTGGTCGCCTATATCGCGGTGACTCAGATGATCACCGAATGGCGGACCAAGCTGCGGCGCGAGATGAACGATCTCGATGGGCAGGCGCTGGCACGTGCGGTCGATTCGCTGCTGAATTACGAGACGGTCAAATATTTCGGTGCCGAGGCGCGTGAGCACGAGCGCTATGCCAAGGCGACGCGGCAATATTCCGAAGCCGCGATCAAGTCGGACGGATCGCTCGGCCTGCTCAACATCGCACAGTCGTTCATCACCAACCTGCTGATGGCAGGCGCGATGGCCTACACCGTGTGGGGCTGGAGCCAGGGCAAGCTGACCACCGGCGATCTGGTGTTCGTGCAGACATACCTGACGCAGCTGTTCCGCCCGCTCGACCTGCTCGGGTTCGTTTATCGCACGATCCGGCAGGGGCTGATCGACATGGCGGCGATGTTCCGGCTGATGGATGCCGATGTCGAGGTGGAAGACTCGCCCGGCGCGCCTGCGCTTCATATCAAGCAATCCGGCATCACCTTCGAAAACGTTCATTTCGGCTACGACGACGACCGCCATATCCTCCACGGGCTCGATTTCGAGATCCATGCAGGCGAGACCGTGGCGCTGGTCGGCCCGTCGGGCGCGGGCAAGAGCACCATCGCGCGGCTGCTGTTCCGGTTTTACGATCCCAGCGCGGGCCGCATCCTGATCGACGGACAGGATATCGCCAAGGTGCAGCAGGAAAGCTTGCGCGCCAGCATCGGGATCGTCCCGCAGGACAGCGTTCTGTTCAACGACACCATCGGCTACAACATCGCCTATGGCCGCGCCAACGCCGACGAAGACGATGTCCGCGAGGCTGCGCGAGGTGCCGCGATCCTCCCCTTCATCGAATCGCTGCCCGAGGGCTTCGACACACAGGTGGGCGAGCGCGGCCTGAAACTGTCGGGCGGGGAGAAACAGCGGGTCGCGATTGCGCGCACGCTGCTGAAGGACCCGCCGATCGTGATCCTCGACGAGGCGACCAGCGCGCTCGATTCGCGGACGGAGCAGGAAATCCTCGCGACGCTCAACCGAGTGGCACGCGGGCGCACCACCCTCGCCATAGCGCACCGCCTGTCGACAATCGCCGATGCCGACCGCATCCTAGTGCTGGAACAGGGACGCCTCGCCGAGCAGGGCCATCACACCGACCTGCTGCGCCGCGACGGCCTTTATGCCGAGATGTGGATGCGTCAGCAGGCCGAGCAGGTCGAAGCTACGGACTAGGGCAAGCGCACGGGTTGTGTTGCAGCGCAGCATCGTGCACGGGTCGCCCCTGCCCTTTTAAAAAACGGATTCATCATGACGCCCACGACCGGCGCGAGCGCGCACGCCAGCACAACAGCCCGATGGAAGAGCGAATGGTTCGGCAATGTCCGCGCCGATGTGCTGGCCGGCATCGTCGTCGCGCTGGCGCTGATTCCGGAGGCGATCGGCTTCTCGATCATCGCAGGCGTAGATCCGCGCGTGGGCCTTTATGCCTCGGTCGCGATTGCGATGGTGATCGCCTTTACCGGCGGGCGCCCCGGCATGATCTCCGCTGCGACCGCTGCGGTGGCGGTGGTCGTCGTGCCACTGGTGCGCGATCACGGGGTCGAATATCTGTTCGCCGCGACGATCCTGATGGGCATCTTTCAGGGCATTGCCGCGCTGCTCAAGCTCAACCTCCTGATGCAGTTCGTCAGCCGCAGCGTCATCACCGGCTTCGTGAACGCGCTCGCGATCCTGATCTTCATGGCGCAGTTGCCGCAGCTCGATCCGACCAATGGAGGCGTCAACTGGATCACCTACGCGATGGTCGCGGGTGGCCTCGCGATGATCTATCTCGTGCCCAAACTGACCACCGCGATCCCGAGCCCGCTGGTCGCGATCATCGTGCTGACCTGCCTGTCGCTATGGCTCGGCTCGCCGGTCAACACCGTGTCCGACATGGGCGAACTGCCGCAGGGCCTGCCCTTCTTCATGCTGCCCGACGTGCCGCTGACGTGTGAGACGCTGGCGATCATCGCGCCCTATTCGCTCACCATGGCGGCGGTCGGGCTGCTCGAGAGCCTGCTGACCGCGCAGATCGTCGACGACATGACGCATACGGGCAGCGACAAGCAGCGCGAATGCGGCGGACAGGGCGTCGCCAACATCGTCGCCGCGCTGTTCGGCGGCATGGGCGGCTGCGCGATGATCGGGCAGTCGGTCATCAACGTGACCTCCGGCGGCCGCGGGCGCCTTTCCACCTTCACCGCGGGCCTTGCGCTCCTCATCATGCTCGTCCTGCTCGGCGGGATCGTCGGCCAGGTGCCGATGCCCGCGCTGGTCGCGATCATGATCATGGTGAGCATCGGCACGTTCAGCTGGAATTCGATCCCCAACCTGCGCGTGCATCCGTGGCAAAGCTCGATGGTGATGTTCGTCACCGTCGCGGTGGTTGTCGCCACGCACAACCTCGCCATCGGGGTGCTGGTCGGCGTGCTGCTGTCGGGCATCTTCTTCGTCCAAAAGGTGATGCACATGTTCGAGGTGGAGCGAACGAAGGAAGGCGACACCGTCACCTACACCGCGCATGGCGAGATCTTCTTCGGCAGCGTCGCCCGATTCGAGGCGGCGCTGGGTCCGGAAAGCCTCCAGCCCGACCCGGCGGACCACGTGATCATCGACGTGACCCGCGCACACTTCTGGGACATTTCCGCCATCGGCGCGCTCGACAAGGTGGTCGAGCGGATGCGGATGCACGGGCGCAGTGTGCAGGTCGTGGGGCTGAACGAGGCGAGCGCCGACCTGGTCGACCGTCACGGGGTGACCGATCGCACGGGCGTGGAGATCGGCCTCGCGCCGCACCCGTAGCGCGCTGGCTCAGCCGGTCGGCTGGTCCCGGTCGCCGTAGAGCCGGTACGCCACGAAAGAGAGCACGCACAGGCTCAGGCAGCTGGCAAGGATGGCGAGCGCCGTCCCCGCCCAGCCATACGCCTCGAACAACGCGGTGCCCGCGATGCTGCCGACCGCGCCGCCGAGGAACATCATCACGATGTAAATCGTCGTCAGCCGGGTGCGCAGCTCGGGTTCCTGCGACAGGAAGGTCATCCGGCTGGTCACGTCGATCGCGGGGCCGACGATATTGCCGATCAGGATCGGAATCATCAGCAGCCACAAATTGTCGCCGAAGGGTAGCAGCAGCGAAATCCCCAGCACCTGCACCAGCGAATAGCCAACCCGCGCCTTCCTCGGCCCGATCCGGTCCGCCAACCGCCCCCAATAGGGTGTCGAAAACACGCTCACCGCCGCGAACCCGGCTAGATAGCCGACGACATCGGTGCCGTAGCCCATCTCCGGCCCGGTCAGATGCAGCGCAAGCCCCAGCCACAGCGCGATGAACTGGCCGAAGCCGATCCCCTGGATCGCACCCGACAGCAGAATTTCGCGCCGGTCGCGCATCAACGCGAGGAGCGAGGCGATCAGGCCGAGGTACGACAGCCGGCTCGCGTCCTTATCGCGTACGCCCTTTTCCATGATCGTCGGCAGTGCGAGCGTGATCGCGATCATCAGCCCGGTCGCGATCCAGTAGACGGTGCGCCAGCCGAAATATTCGGCCACCACCCCCGCCCCGACCCGCGCGACGAGGATGCCGAAGATCACGCCTGCGGTCAGGATTGCGGTGACATGCCCCAGCCGTTCGGGCGCGACGCGCTTCGATGCGTAGGCGGGCAGCAGGTAGGGCGCGATGGTAAAGAAGCCGAGCAGCGTCGAACCGACGGTAAACAGCGTCAGTCCTTGGGCCAGCGTCATCACGATCAGCCCGCCGCACTGGCCGATGGTGAACAGGATGGTCAGCGTGCGGTTGGAAAAGCGGTCGCCCAGCGGCAGCAGGAGCAGGATACCCAGCGCCAGCGCCAGCTGGTTCAATGCAGGCACCAGCCCGATCTGCGCAGCCCCGACGCCGAAATGGCGCGCGACATCGCCGATGATCGGGTGGATGTAGTATGCATTCGCGGTCACCACCGCGGCAGCGACGGCGAGCCAGTATTCCTGCGCTGTAGTGAGGCGAGTGGGCTGCGCGGTCATCGCTTGCGGCCTTCGGAGCCTGAGCGCCGGTGGTCAAGCAGTTGCTTCAGAAACCTGGGCCCACGGCTGCCCCCGCGGGCCCGCAGCCTCCCTCAATCCGCAAAAGTCTGGGCCTGCTTAACCCTCATTTCGCAGGCCGCGCGCATTCACCGAGCAATTGCATGAACTTGCGTTCGTCGAGCGCTTCGACATCGTAGTCGGGAGCATTCTTCATGCGCTCGTTGTATTCCGCCCGTTTGCCCTTTTTTTCATACTCGGCCTTCGCGCGGGCAGACCAGTATTGCGCGGTTTCCGCTGCCGCGGGGAGCTGGATGGCCGGGTTCAACGTGGCGAGCCAGCCCGAGTCCCAGATGCCGACGCCTTCCTTGTAGTAATCGGGGTTCAGGCTTCGCGCCCACGCGTCCCAGTAGAAACTGCAATCGAGCATGTCGCCCGGCGTGTCCGGGGAAACGCCCGACGCAGCAGCCTCTTCATAGGTTACAGCGGAGGCAGCGCAGGGCGTCAGAGCCAAGGCTGCCAACAGCGCCGACGTAACGACTTTACGCATGCTGACTTCCCTCATCAATTCGAGAAGGCAAGCTAGCCGGCACGACGAGCCACTCAAGTGACAAACCCTGTCACCTCGTGGGTCGCCCCCGACCGCTACAGGATGTACTTGCTGAGATCCGTATCCCTCGCCAGATCGTCCAACCGCTCGCGCACATAGGCCGCGTCGATAGTGACGGTTTCGCCTTCGTGCTCCTCGGCTTCGAAGCTGATGTCTTCTAGCAGCCGTTCCATCACCGTCTGCAGACGCCGCGCGCCGATATTCTCGACCGCTTCGTTCACCTGCGCGGCGATTTTCGCGACCTCGCGCACCGCCTCTTCGGTGATGTCGAGCGTGACCTTCTCGGTCCCGATCAGGGCGGTGTATTGCTGGACGAGGTTCGCGCGGGTCTCGGACAGAATCCGCACGAAGTCCTCTTCGGTCAGCGCGCGCAGCTCGACACGGATCGGCAGGCGGCCCTGAAGTTCGGGCAACATGTCGCTGGGCTTGGACACGTGGAACGCGCCGCTCGCGATGAACAGCACGTGGTCGGTCTTCATCGGGCCGTGCTTGGTCGCCACTGTAGTGCCTTCGATCAGCGGCAGCAGGTCGCGCTGCACGCCTTCGCGGCTGACCGAGCCACCGCGCACATCGCTGACCGCGATCTTGTCGATCTCGTCGAGAAAGACGATCCCGTTGGTCTCCGCATTCTGGAGCGCGACCCGGGCGACATCGTCCTGGTCCATCCGCTTCTCGGCTTCTTCGTCGACGAGGCGATCCCACGCTTCGGGCACGCGCAGCTTGCGGCGGCTGGTTGGCTTCTTGCCCATCGCCTTGCCGAACATGTCGGAAAGATCGATCATCCCGACATTGCCGCCCATGCCGGGAATATCCATCGGCATCGCGGGGCTTTCGTTCAGCTCGATCTCGACCTCGACATCGTTCATCGCGTTCTGCGTGATGCGTTCGCGGAAGCTCTGGCGCGTGGCTTCGGAGGCGCTGTCGCCGACGAGCGCGTCGAGCAGGCGCTCCATCGCCGCCTCGCTGGCGGATTCGCGCACCGCCTCGCGGCGACGGTCTTTTTCCAGACGGATCGCTTCTTCGACCAGGTCGCGCGCGATCTGTTCGACGTCGCGGCCGACATAGCCGACTTCGGTGAACTTGGTCGCTTCCACCTTCACGAACGGCGCCTCGGCCAGCCGCGCAAGGCGACGCGAAATCTCGGTCTTCCCGCAACCGGTCGGGCCGATCATCAGGATATTTTTGGGCGTCACCTCGTCGCGCAGGTCCGGCCCCAGGCGTTGCCGCCGCCAGCGGTTGCGCAGTGCGACGGCGACCGCGCGCTTGGCGTCCTTCTGGCCGATGATGTGTTCGTCGAGAGCGGCGACGATCGCCTTGGGAGTGAGGGACTGGGTCATTTCTTTCCTACTCCCCCTCCCGCTTGCGGGAGGGGGTCGGGGGGTGGGATTGCGGAGGCAGGACGGCCCACCCCCAACCCCTCCCGCAAGCGGGAGGGGAGCTATACGGTTTCGAGCGTTACCTGGTCGTTGGTGAAGACGCAGACATCCGCGGCGACCGCCATCGCGCGGCGGGCGATCTTTTCCGGATCTGTCTCGTAATCGGAGAGAGCGCGCGCGGCGGCGAGCGCGTAGTTGCCGCCAGAGCCGATCGCGGCGATGCCGCCTTCGGGCTCAAGTACATCTCCATTGCCGGTCAGCACCAGCATCGTGTCTTTGTCGGCCACGATCATCAGCGCTTCGAGATTGCGCAGGTATTTGTCGGTTCGCCAGTCCTTGGCGAGTTCGACCGCGGCACGCATCAGCTGGCCCGAATACTGGTCCAGCTTGCGCTCAAGCCGCTCGAACAGGGTGAAGGCATCGGCGGTTGCGCCTGCGAAACCGGCGATGACCTTGCCATCCCCGATCCGGCGAACCTTCTTCGCGTTGGGCTTCATCACCGTGTTGCCCATGGAAACCTGGCCGTCGCCCGCAAGCACGGTGGTGTCGCCGCGCTTGACGCCGATGATGGTCGTTCCGTGCCACTGTTGCAGGCCGTGGCTGGCGCTATGCGCTGTCATGGCGTGCGATATGGGGGCCATGCGCGCAGCATCAAGCGTGATGCTGCGCCCGTCAGCCTCCCGGCGTACCGCCCGCAGCGCCAGCGCCAGCGCCGACCGTGCCGATATTGCCGAACAGGTCTTCCAGGAAGCCGCGCTCACGACCCAGCGTCGGCGTCGCATCGCCATCGGGGGTCAGGAAGACGACCTGTTCCATCCCGCTGCGATCTGCGGCGACCACGTTGCCCGTCCCGTCGAATTGCACGGCGAGAACCGACTGATCCTTGATCCGCGGGCGCACGAAGGGTTTCCGACCCGTCTGGGTCGATACGTAATACCAGGTTTCCGGCCCGAACTGGCTGGTGAAGGTCGGCCGGCCGAGCGTCGCCTCGACCGACTGCTGGTTGTCGATGCCCGGCTGGATCAATCCGATCAGCCGCGAATCGTTAAAATAGCCGCGCGTCTCGCGGATCGAGGTGCACCCCCCCGCTGACACAGCCAGCCCGAGCAACACGACCGGCGCAACAAGCTTCACGATCCGCATAAATTCGAAACCCTCTTCGCAAATTCGGCGCGCGCCCTTTCGTGGACGGGCACACACGCTATATCGTGGCGCGAGCCTTACGGCTTCGCCCGCCCCCGCGCAATGCCACCCGCGAAGGCGGTTGCACGAAGCGTGTGCCGCATCTCTTGCGCCCGCGCTTGAATTGCCGCTGAATGAAGGAAACCCCCGCCATGTCGTTCCTCCACCGCCTGCTGCGAACCGCGCCCGATCCGCGCGAGGCCTGGCGGCCGCTCTGGCACCGCCTGGTCATCGCCGCGCGCGAGGAACACTGGTACGCAGACGCCGGCGTGGCCGACACATTGGACGGGCGGTTCGACATGGTCTCGATGCTGACCGCACTCGCCATCCTCCGGCTCGAGGGCGAGGCCGACGAAGGCATTCCCGCCGCCGCGCGCCTCACCGAGCTTTTCGTAGAGGATATGGAGGGGCAAATGCGCGAGGCCGGGATCGGCGACCCCACCGTGGGCAAGATGATCGGCCGGATGATGGCGACGCTCGGCGGGCGCGCGGGCACCTTGCGCGAAGCGCTGGTCGAAAAGGACGACGTCGCGCTGGCGGGGGTTGTCGAGCGGAACATGCATCTGGCTGAAGACAAAGGCGACCCGGCACGCGTGGCGCAGGGCCTGCGTGCTTTCCATGCACGCCTCGTACGAACCGACTTCGCCACGCTGGAGCGCGGAGAGATCGCCGAATGAGCCAGGCCGCTAACCCAGAATTCTCCCGCCTCGTCTCGCTGCGTCAGATCACCGGCAAGCCGGTCTTTCTCGAAGCCGACGAGGGCGAACGTGCATCGCTGGCTCGACGCTTCGCCATCACCGAGATTCGCAGCCTGACCGCCGAGTTATCGCTCGACCGGAACGGCGACCGGGTAGCAGCCGAGGGAAGGCTGGAGGCGCGTATCGTCCAGCCCTGCGCCGTTTCGGGCGAGGATTTTCCCGTCCATATCGAAGAAGACATCGCTCTGCGCTTCGTCCCCGAAGGTTCGATAGACCCCGCGCTTCAGGAAGGCGAGGAGATCGAGATCGAACTCGGCGCCAGCGATCTCGACGAGATCGAATATACCGGTGAGACGTTCGATCTGGGCGAAGCGGTCGCGCAAGGGCTCGCGCTTGCCATCGATCCCTACGCAGAGGGGCCCGACGCCGACGCAGCTCGAGAAAAAGCGGGCATCAAGGCGGACGATGCCCCTTCGGGACCCCTGGCCGATGCGCTCGGCGCGGCGCTGAAGGGCAACTGAAGCGGCGCGGTGCGATTTCCGCATACCGTCCCGATCGCCCGCTCCCTCAGCTAAACCCGAGGGTAGATCGCCCTTGCGCGGGGGCCGGTAGAAAGTTTTAAGAGAAATGCTATAGACCTATTAGGGAACGCGAATACAAGTGATGTCCCTTAGCGGCGGAGCCGGGTCTGCAGCTGAGCCATTGGAAAGGTACACTATTTCGGAGGCTCAAGTTTTGTCGCCACTTCTCATGTTCGTTCTGGGCGCAACGCTCTCGGCCATTATCTGCGGCATCTTCATGCTGATTGTGCGTGAAAGACTGCAAGTGAGATTGGCACAGGCAGAACGGGATCGCGCATGCCTTGCCCTGGCCGAAAACGTCGCTTCGGTCGCCACCTGGATGGTTGATCTGCGAACCCAGAAAGTGTTCTGGTCGGATCGCGTTTTTGCGGTCCACGGTCGCCCGAAGGCTGCGGGTACGCCCCCACTCGACGACGCAATCAACTATTATCATCCCGACGACCGTGCACGGGTCAGAGAAACCTTCGACAGCGCGGTTGCATCGGGCAGTCCTTTTCATCTGGATGCGCGCATCATCGATGAGCAGGGAGTGGAAAGACCAGTCATGTCCCGCGGCATATGCAACCTCGGCCCGGACGGTAATGCGGTCGAGTTGTTCGGCGTCCTTTTCGACGCCCCCGACGCCAGACCGTTCACCACCTTCGCGCACGAAGACCTGAACACGCTCTCGCTCGAAGAGGATTACCACGCCGACGCGTGACCCGCGATCGCGCGCCACCCGGGTTACATCGCGGAAAACGCCTCGAGGTCGTGGATCTTGCCTGAAACGACCAGCTCGTCGCCCGGGAAGATGATCGTGTCGGGCACGGCGTGGATGAAATTTTCGCCCTCGCGCTTCACGCCCACCACCGTCACATCGTATTTCTTGCGGCACTGGCTGGTGACCAGCGGCAGACCCAGCAGCGGCTCGGGCGCAATCAGCCGGGCAATCGCGAATTCGTCGCCGAAAGCGATGAAATCGAGCAATCGCTCGTTGATGAGGTGGGCCACCCGCTCGCCCATCCGCTGCTCGGGAAAAACCACGTGCGCAGCGCCGGTCCGTTCCAGGATCCTCGCGTGTTTCTCGTTGGTGGCCTTGGCCCAGATATTTTTCAGGCCCAGGTCGGACAGGGCCAGCACGATCAGTACGCTCGCCTCGATATTTGTGCCGATACCGACCACCGCAGAGTCGAAATCCTTCGCGCCCAGCTGCTCCAGCGTGGTCGTGTCGGTCGCGTCCGCTTCCACCACCTTGGTCAGCTCGCCGGCGAATTCCTGCACCAGCGCGGGGTCTATATCGACCGCCAGCACTTCGTGTCCCATCCGTTCCAGCGTGCGCGACACCGCGCCTCCGAACCGGCCGAGGCCGATCACCATAATGGGCTTGCGCCTTTTAGCCGACAATCGGGTTCTCCTGCGGATAGCGATAGGGGCGGTCGCGCCCACCCAGCGCAAGCGCGGTCGCCACGGTGATGGTTCCCACCCGCCCGACGAACATCAGGATGATCAGCGCCAACAGGCCACCTGCAGGCAGCTTGGCAGTGATCCCTGTCGACAGGCCGACGGTGGAAAAGGCAGAAATGCATTCGAACAGGATATCATCGAGCGGCAGGCTGCTGATCGAGGCGATGTAGGTCGTCGCAGCGAAGATCAGCGTGGCAGACAGCACCGTCACCGTCAGCGCCTGACGCTGTATCTCGCTGCCGAAGCGGCGCTGGAACAGCCCGGCATCCTGCCGCCCGAGAATTTCCGAAAGGACGATCGCGAACAGCACGAAAAAGGTCGTCACCTTGATCCCGCCCGCAGTGCCCGCACTCCCCCCGCCGACGAACATCAGAAAGAAATTGGTCATCAGCGTTTCGTCGTGGAAGGCACCCACGTCCAGACTGTTGAACCCGGCGGTGCGTGGCATCACCGAATGGAAGGCGGCGTTCAATATTTTCGAGCCCCACCCCATCGGCCCCAGCGTTGCGGGATTGTCCCACTCCATCGCAAGGATTGCGACGAAGCCGAACAGCAGCAGCCCGGCGGTGCCCCAGACGGTGATCTTGGTATGGAGCGACCATCGCCGCCACGCGATGCCGTGGGCGCGCAGGTCCTGCATCACGGGAAAGCCGAGCGCGGTGATGATGATCGAGATCATGATCGGGCCGAGGAACAGCGGGTCGTCCTGGAAACCCATCAGGCTGTCCGAATAGCTGGAAAATCCGGCATTGTTGAACGCGCTGACCGAGTGGAAGACCCCATGCCACAGCGCCAGACCCGGCGTTTCGCCATAGCCGCCGATCAGCCGCGCGGTGAGAATGATCGCCACGACCCCCTCCACCACCACGGTGATGACGAGGATCAGCTTGAGCGCGGAGAGAGCATCGTGCTTCTCCAGCCGGTTACGCTCCACCTGCGTCGCCATCCGGTCGCGCAGGCCGAAGCTTCGCCCGGCCAACAGGCCCAGCAGCGTGGCCGAGGTCATGATCCCGAAGCCGCCGACCTGGAACAGAAGGAGGATCACGCCTTGCCCGAAGCCCGACCAGTAGGTCGGCGTATCGACCACGATCAGCCCGGTGACGGCAACCGCGGAGGTGGAGGTGAACAGCGCAGTCAGCAGCGGCGCGCGCACGCCGCCAGTGGTCGCAAAGGGCAGGCTCAGAAGCACGGTGCCGACACAGATCGCCGCCAGGAAAAGCAGCGGAATCAGCCGAATCGGGTCGCGCAGCGCAATCACGCAGCGCGCTGTGCTCCTATCCGGCGGCGGAATAAAGCGCCTTTGCGAACCTCGTCTTTCCGCCAGCAGAGCGCGCTTAGGTCAGCCGTTATCTTCTCCCTTTGTGTTCTCGACGATCATCAACAGCAGGCCTGCGAAGACCAGTCCGAAGCCTGCCAGATGAACCCAGCGGAATGCCTCGCCCAGCAGTACATATGACATAACCAATGCTGTTATCGGCATGATCGCCATCGCGCCGGCGGCCAGTGCCCCCGGCGCCTTGCGCACGCCGGCGTACCAGATCACCGGCGCAAGCCCGCCGGTAGCAGCACCCCAGAACGCCAGTGCGCCAAGCCCGAAGGTGGTCGCCCGACCGAATTCGAACGGGTGCGCGTCGAACAGCAGAGCCAGTACGACGAACAGGGGTATCGCCAGCAGCGAGGCGGCAAGTGTCGTTTCGAGAGAGCTTATCCCGGCCGAAAGCTTGCGCGAAAGCAGCGTGTAGGCGGCCTCCATGCAGATCGCCGCGCCGACCAGCGCCGCGCCCAGCAGCAGGGCATCACCGCCCTGCCCGCCTCCGCCGCCACGGAACAGGTTGATGATCGCAATCCCCGCTACGCCCAGCGCAAGCGCGCCTGCTTTTCGCCAGTTCATCGCCGCGCCGAAAAATACCACTGCCGCGATCGCTGTAACGGCGGGTGTCGCACTCATGATCGTCGATCCGATGACGCCCGTCGTCAGGCGCATGCCGTAAAGCATCGTGGCAGTGAAACCGACCATCCCGAATGCGGAAATGGCGGCGATGACCCACCAATCGGACCGTTTGGCATTGGCGAAACGGTCCGTTGCAAACCAGACGAAGGGGGCAAGCACGACGCTGGCAATAACCATCCTCAGGCACGAGGCGGTGAAGATCGAAAAATGCGCGCCGACGATCTTGCTGAGCGGGGTCGCCGTACCGAACAGCGCCATGCCCGTAAGCAACTGCGCGATCGTGGCTGGGGAGGAAGAGGTATTTCCTGTAGACATGGCCAACATTGGTTAGACCAGTGGCATCTGCCGTAGTTCCGGTCGATGGAAACTGCGCGCCCCCGAGAATGGTCGATTTCGCTGTCCTACATCGGCAGCATCGGCGCATGATCGCGACCGTTCTTTGACATGTTCGATCCGCCGCAGAAACGCGTTGCTCGGGAGGAGAGTTTTTCTCCCTCTGGACACTGTGTCAGGTGCGTCAGGGCCGCCCGCCGCGGCAGCGCGAATCAGAACGGTGCGGGCGGGCCGTAGAACATCCTGACCTCGATGATCCGCGCCACGTCGTTGGCCCAGGTCATCTGGACGTCCACTTTCCAGATCGGTGCATTATGCCCATCGGGGACCACGGTGATCTCGTAGAGCGGGAAAACCTCGCCCTCTGGAGACTTGCGCTCGATCCGCCAGACGTGGTCGAGGTCCAGCGCCAGAAAGGCATCGCGCGGGGCGATCCGGTTCTGGTCGTAGGATGCAGGAGCGCCGCTGGAGAGGTGGAAGAATGTCTTCTGCCCGTTCCTCAGCTTCGCCTGCTCGCTGCGAAGCGCGTCGAGCACCCGGCTCGCCTCGGTCGCATCGAGCGATCGCAGGTGCTGGGCGGGCGCGTCGGCCTGCGCCTGCGCATACAGGGCGCCGGGCGCGCCCAGTGCCCAAGCGAGCGCTGCAATCGTGAGAAGGCGGGGCGAGGAAATACGCATGGCCTCTCATCGCCCCATCATGCTGTCGCGCACGTGAATCTGCGCGGGCGATCAGAACGGAATGTCGTCGTCCAGATCGTCGTAGTTCGAGCCTCCGCCCGAACCGCCACCGCCCTGGTTCCAGCCGCCCTGGTCGCCACCCGATGTGCCACCGCCCGAGCTGCCGCCACCGTAACCGCCGCCGCGCTGGCCACCGCCACCGCCGCCGCTGCCACCCTGCGGGCCGTCGAGCATGGTCAGCGTGCCGTCGAACCCGCGCAGCACGACTTCGGTGCTATACCGGTCCTGTCCGTTCTGGTCCTGCCACTTGCGGGTCTGCAGCTTGCCTTCGATGTAGACCTTGCTGCCCTTCTTCAGGAACCGCTCGACCACATTGACGAGACCTTCGGAGAAGATGGCGACGGTGTGCCACTCGGTCCGCTCCTGCCGTTCGCCGGTGTTGCGGTCCTTCCACTGCTCGCTCGTCGCGATGCGCAGGTTGGCGACCTTGCCGCCGTTCTGGAAGCTGCGGATTTCGGGGTCCGCGCCCAGATTGCCGATCAGCATGACCTTGTTGAGGCTGCCCGCCATGATTCGTATCCCTTCGTGTGTGTTGGGAACGGCCTATCGAATGGCGCGCATCGGGGCCAGTAGGGAAAGCGCCGATGTGAACAGGCTCGCTACAGGCCCAGCGCCACCGCGCTCCAGTAGGTGATCCCTGCGAAGACGTAGGCCAGCGCAAAGAGGTAGCCGACCATGAAGGCGGGCCATTTCCAACCGTTCGTCTCGCGCCGCGCAACCGCAATCGTCGACAGGCACTGCGGGGCGAACACGAACCACGCGAGGAAGGCGAGCGCGGTCGGCAGGCTCCACCGCTGCGAGAGCGTGGAGGCGAGCCCCTCCGCCTCGGCCTCGTCGTCCTTCGCGTCGATCGCGTAGGTCGTCGCGAGCGAGGCCACCGCTACCTCGCGCGCCGCCATCGCGGGGACCAGCGCCAGGCTGATCTCGCGGTTGAAGCCGATCGGTTCGAGCACGACGTTGAGACCGTCGGCAATATGGCCCGCGATGGAGGCATCGACCTGGCTCTCGCCCGGTTTGGCCTGCGGGAAGCTGAGCATCAGCCACAGGATCACGGTGGCGGAAAAGATGATCGTGCCCGCGCGGCGCAGGAAAACCCACGCGCGTTGCCACAGGCCTATCGCGATGTCGCCTACACTCGGCAGCTGGTATCGCGGCAGCTCCATGATGAAGCCGGTCGCCCCACCCTTCGTCACCGTACCGCGCAGGATCAGCGCGACGACCAGCGCGCCGAGGATCCCGGCGAGGTAGAGCGCGAAGAGTACGAGGCCCTGCAAACCGATCCCCGCACCCACCGTGCGTTGCGGGATGAACGCGGCGATAATGACCGCATAGACCGGCAACCGCGCCGAACAGGTCATGAGCGGCGCGATCAGGATCGTGGTCAGCCGGTCCTTCGGGTCCGCGATGCTGCGCGTCGCCATGATACCGGGGATGGCGCAGGCGAAGCTCGAAAGCAGGGGGATGAAGCTGCGGCCTGAGAGGCCGACGACCGCCATCAGGCGGTCCATCAGGAAGGCGGCACGGGCCATGTAGCCGGTCGCCTCCATGACGAGGATGAAGAAGAACAGGATGACGATCTGCGGCAGGAACACGACCACCGAACCGACGCCTGCGATGATCCCCTGGGTCAGCAGGTCGCGCAGGAAACTCTCGGGCATGGCGCCTTCGACCCATGCGCCCAGCGATCCCGCCGCGCCGTCGAGCGCATCGGTCAGCGGGGCGGCCCAGGCGAACACGGCCTGGAACATCACGAACAGCAGCACCAGCAGGATCAGCGGACCGACCCACGGGTTCAGCAGTACACTGTCCAGCCGGTCGCCAATCCGGCGCGCTTTCGAGGTCTGGTAGACGGTCGCCTTCGCGATGGTCCGCGCCTCGAGCCGACGCTCGGTTGCATCCATGCGGGGGCGGTCGGCCAGCGTGCCCACTTCGGGCCGCGCAGCGGCGATGGCGGCCTTCAGTTCGTCGAGCCCGCGACGGCGCACAGCGACGGTCTCCACCACCGGCACGCCGAGCGCCTTGGAGAGGACTTCGACGTCGAGCTTCAGCCCGTCGCGCTCCGCCATATCGACCATGTTGAGCGCGACGACGGTCGGCTTGCCGATTGCGAGCACTTCTTGCGCGAAAACAAGGTGCTGCTCCAGGTTGCCCGCGTCGAGCACGAGCACCAGCACATCGGGCTCGGCCTCGCCCGGAAACTCGCCGTGGACTACCTTGCGGGTCACTTCCTCATCGGGGCTGGAGGCGTCGAAGGCATAGGCACCGGGCAGGTCGATCACGTCGGCCTGCGTGCCGTCGGGCAGCGCAAGCACGCCCGCCACGCGCTCCACGGTGACGCCGGGATAGTTGGCGATCTTCTGGCGCGCGCCGGTCAGCTTGTTGAACAGCGCGCTCTTGCCGGAATTGGGATTGCCGAGCAGTGCGACCCGGAAACTCTCGCTCATCGAATTGTCCTCAGGCCGCGTCGAGCGAAATGGCGGCAGCCTGCACCTTGCGCAGTGCGATGGTCATGCGTCCGATCGAAACGGCAACCGGATCCCGCCCGCCGAAGACACCGTGGTGAGCCATCGAAATCTCCACCCCCGGTTCAAATCCGAGCGCGCGCATCCGCTTTGCGTCCGCCGGGGGCAGCGCATCCCAGTCTATCCGTGAGATACGGGCGCTGGTGCCGGGCTTGAGCTTTTCGAGGGTCATGCGCGCGCTTTTGACAAAGCCCGCCGCTAGATGCAACTGATTATCAATACCCCTCGCGCGCCTCAGTTGGCGGGGTAGCGCAGGCGACCCAGCAGCCGCACCGGACTGAAGCTTTCCCGATCGGCCCTCCCCAGCAACTGCGCCTTCGCCTTTTCGAACTGCATGACGTTCTCGATCCGGCGGTCGAGAAAGGCGCGCGTTTCCGCCTTGTCCTCGCTCTCGTCGTCGATCCAGACCAGCAGGGTGGCACTGTAGAGCGAAGAGAGGATCGCGCGCTTGGTATAGTGGTTGTAATCGGTCGCGGTGTCGCCGGCGAGCCGCCACATCAAGTCCGCGCTGTTCCATGCACCGCGCAAGGAAGCCCGCACATTCTGCGGCATGGAGCCGATCGCGAGCGCGCGCCGCATCGCCTCTTCCTGCCCTGCCACAGCATCGAGCCGGTAGAGCACGAGATCGCGAATCTTTTCGCGGATCTTCCGGGTAGCGAGCACTTCTGGCGGCATGTCGCGCGCCATCGCTTCGTCGATCGACTCGATCCACGCCGCGACCATCGCCATCGCGGCCGATTGGCGTCCTCGGGGCTTGAAGGCCAGCCTGGCCAGCGCCGGATCGACCCCTTCCATCTCTGCTGCGGTGAGAAGCGCGGTTTCGCTCCAGCCATCGAAGATCGCCGAATCGGCAATTGCGGGGGCGAGCGCGGTACGCAGCTCGTCGAGCGTCAGATTGGCGGCGTTTTCGATCATCGTTTAAAAGCTCGGTCCGTATTGTTCGGCCGACTGGCTTTTGTCCGCCGCCGCAGCGAAGGCATCTGTCAGACGGGTTTCGTCGATCAGTGCGACATAATCGCGGGCGGAACGACCCGAATTGTCGGTCCGGTCGGGATTTGCTCCATGTTCGAGCAGAACCTGCACCAAGGGAATATCGCGCTTGTGAACCGCGAAGATCAGGGGGGTCTCCCCGGTCGACGTCACCGGATCGACCCGGGCGCCCGCTTCGAGGAGGGCGGTCACGCTCTCTGCATCGCCGAGCCGGGTCGAAATCTCCAGAGGCGTTACACCCTGCTTGTCGGTCTGGTTGGGATTGGCGCCCTTCTGCGTGAGGAAACGAATCCATCGCGTATCCTGACGCGCCGCGACGATGTGCAACGCGGTTTCGCCGGTCCCGATGTCCCTGCTGTTGATCAGGACGCTTGCGGTGGGGCTTTCCACCATCGTCGTCACTGCAGTCGCGTCGCCTTCGCGAACGGCCTTGAGGAACTTGTAAGCGTCGGACCGGATGCCGCCCGCCTGGGCGAGCGCAACGCCGCTCAATGCGAGGAGAGAAAGGATGGCCACGCGGGCCCAATTGCGGATAAACGGCGGCGACACCTTAAACACTCCTGTCATTGCCCCTAGTTCCTGTAAGGGGCCGCTATTCCTAGCCCGCAATTAGCAGACGCTGAACCCGATTGCCATGAGCCACCCGATCAAATCCTTCGTCCTTTTCGCCGCGTTCGCGACAGGCCTCGCCGCCTGTTCACCGGGAGAGCAGACCGCTGCGCCCCCGCCGCTCGAAGGCGCTGCCATCGGCGGCCCCTTTACGCTCACCGGAGAGGACGGCCAGCCGGTTTCGTGGAGCGATTTCGACGGCAAGTACCGCACGCTCTATTTCGGTTACACCTTCTGCCCGGACGTCTGCCCGGTCGATGTCGGGCGCGCGATGGCAGGCCTCAAGAAGTTCGAAGCGGCGTCGCCCGATCGCGCGGCCAAGGTCCAGCCGCTGTTCGTCAGCGTAGACCCGGAACGCGACACGCCCGCAGTGCTGCGCGAGTTCACCGACCAGTTTCACCCGCGCCTGATCGGCATGACCGGCAGCAAGGAACAGCTCGACAAGGTGACCAAGGAGTTCGCCGCGCAGTATTCGCTCGGTGAAAAGAACGAGGAAGGCGGATACCTCGTCAATCACACCAGCATCACCTACCTGTTCGGGCCCGACGGCGAACCGATCGCGATCCTTCCGACCGATGCAGGCCCCGACGCGGTCGCTGCCGAGCTCGACAAATGGGTGCGCTGAGAGACCGTTTCTGGGAGCGTCCGCTGGCCGAACTCACGCAGCCCGAATGGGAGGCGCTGTGCGACGGTTGCGGACGATGTTGCCTGCACAAGCTGGAAGATGAGGACACCGGCGAATTGGCGGAAACCAACGTCGCGTGCCGCTTGCTCGACTGCAAGACGGCGCGCTGCCGCGACTACGCCAACCGCAAGGCCTACGTCCCCGATTGCCTTCGGCTGACGCGGTCGCTGGTCGGCAAGCTGCCCTGGTTGCCCGAAACCTGCGCTTACCGCCGCCGCGAAGAGGATCGCGAACTGCCGCGCTGGCATTACCTCCTCACCGGATCGCGCGAGGACGTTCATCGCGAGGGCGCAGGGATCGCGGGACGGGTGATATCGGAAACCGACGCCGGGCCGCTCGAACATCACATCGTCGAGTGGGACGGATGATCGACTGGCTGCGGGCACCTGCCGATCCGGTGGTCGTGCTCGGCGCCGGCGAACTGCCACTGCACATCCGCCGCCACCCACGCGCCACCCGCATGACGCTTCGCCTTGGCGAAGACGGCGAGAGCGCCCGCGTCACTTTGCCACGCTGGGGCACCACCAGGGAGGCGGTGAAGTTCGCCCAGTCGCGCGCAGGGTGGCTGGAGGCTCAGCTCGCCAAGCGCCCTCCACGCACAGAGCCCCACCCGGGTGGCATCGTGGTCTTTCGGGGGCGCGAACTGATGATCGATTGGCACGCCGACCTCCCACGCAAGGCCGTGTTGCGCGACACTTCGATCACGCTTGGCGGGCCACGCGACACGCTCGCGCCCCGGCTCAGGCGCTGGATGCAGGGCGAGGCGCGCGCGCTGTTTGCAGACGATCTCGCTTTCTACGCCTCGCGGGCGGGGCTTTGCCTGCCCGACTTCGCGCTCAGCAATGCGCGGCGGCGCTGGGGCAGTTGTTCGTCGAGCGGGACGGTGCGGCTCAATTGGCGGCTGGTGCAGGCACCCGACGAGGTACGCCGCTCGGTCGTCGCGCACGAGACCGCCCATCGGATCCATTTCGACCACTCGGCGCGCTTTCACACGCTGCTTGGCGAGCTGTTCGAAGGCGACCTGCCTGCGGCCGAGCGCTGGCTCAAGGCGAACGGGCCAGCGCTGTTCAGCAGCTTCGGCTGACCCGTTTGCGCTTCGACACTGGCGGGGCGGCGTGGCGTGCCCTATGTTGGCCCCATGCGGATCAGCCCGAAATACGATGTCGCCGGCGGTGTTGGCGACCTGTGGACCGAACTCAAGCGCCCCCAGCCCTATCGCTGGCCGATCCTCTTCGCGTCCTGCGCGCTGACCGGGCTCGGACTCTATCCCTTCATCAAGGAGCGGGTGTATCCCCCGCCCCCCAAGCCCGACATCGTCTACCTCACCACGTTCGCGCCCGACCGGACCGACGCGGAGATCATCGCCTCCAACGTCGAGAATCAGGAACGCAAGGACGCGCGCCAGCGGCTTCTGGATGCGCAGATCGAGAAGCGGCGCGAGATGTACCGTGCGCTGGGCCAGGCGACCGGCATCGATACCGACAAGATGGAAGCCGAGATCGCCGCCGAGAAGGCGCGCGAAGAAGCGGCGGAGAAGGCGCGGATCGAGCAGGCCACCGGCGGAGCGGGCAACGACAGCGCCGATGACCGCAGCGAGTGATGCGCGCTGGCTGGCCGCAGCGGCGCGACTGGCGCTGAGAGGCCGCCCCGCCAGCGCCCCCAACCCGGCCGTCGGCTGCATTATCGTGATGGACGGCCGCGTCGTCGGGCGCGGCTGGACGCAGAGCGGCGGACGCCCGCATGCCGAAGCGATGGCTCTGCACATGGCTGGCGGAGCGGCGCGCGGCGCGGACGTCTACGTCACGCTGGAGCCTTGCGCACACCAGTCCGAACGCGGGCCCGCATGCGCCGACCTGCTGGTGGAGGCGAAGCCTGCGCGGGTGATCGTCGGTGGCACAGATCCCGACCCACGGACTGCCGGGAAAGGCATCGAACGGCTGCGTACGGCGGGCGTCGAGGTCTCGACACCCGACTGCCCGGCCTGCGCCGAGAGCCTTGCAGGCTACCTCACCCGCGCCCGCTTCCAACGCCCGTACGTCACGCTCAAGCTGGCCATGTCGCTCGATGGATGCATCGCGCTCGCCGATGGCAGCAGCCAGTGGATCACCGGCGAAGCGGCGCGCGCGCACGTCCACTCCCGCCGTGCGCTGGCCGATGCGATCCTCGTCGGCGGCGGCACATGGCGCGCGGACGGGCCGCGCCTCGATATCCGCCTGCAGGGTCTCGAGCATCGCAGCCCGGCCCGCTGGATACTGACCTCGCACGATATGGAGGGCGCGCAAACCATCGCCACACCGGAGGACATCGCGCGCATCCCTGCCCAGTACCTCTACGTCGAAGGCGGCGCGCAGACCGCTGCGAGCTTCCTCGCCGCCGACCTTGTCGACCGGCTGGAGCTTTACCGCGCGCCCATCGTGATCGGAAACGGGCTGCACGCAATCGGCGACCTCAGCCTCGCCACGCTTGCAGAGGCGCACGGACGCTGGCAGCCGGTCGAACAATGCAAACTCGGGCCCGACAGTTTCGAGGCCTTCGTGCGAACTCGCGGAGAAAGCTGAATGTTCACCGGAATCGTCACCGCCATCGGCACCGTCGCCAGCGTCGAGCAGCGCGGCGACCTGCATGTGCGGATCGCCTGCCCCTACGACCCGGAGAGCATCGCCATCGGCGCCTCGATCGCGTGCTCGGGCGTCTGCTTGACCGTGGTCGAGCGTGGCGGCGTGACCGGCGATTCGTGGTTCGCGGTCGACGTATCGGGTGAAACGGTATCCCGCTCCGCCCCCGGCCAGTGGGAGACCGGACGCCGCCACAATCTCGAACGCGCGCTGAGGCTGGGCGACGAACTGGGCGGGCACATCGTCACCGGCCATGTCGACTGCGTGGGCGAACTGGTCGGCAAGCGTGAGGAAGGCGACTCAATCCGCCTCACCATCCGCGCCCCGGCTGACTACGCCCCGTTCATCGCGCTCAAGGGGTCGATCACCGTCGATGGCGTTTCGCTGACCGTGAACGGCGTCGACGATCTTTCAGACGGCAGCTGCACCTTCACTCTCAACATCATCCCGCATACCGGCGAGGTGACGACGCTGGGCGCGCTGGCAGAAAGCGATCGCGTGAACCTCGAAATCGACGTCCTCGCTCGCTATCTCAAACGGATGCAGGCGCTGGCCGGGTAACGGGAAACGAGACGATGATGAGCTACGGGATATTGCTGGCGCTGGCGCTGTTCATGCGGTTCGGCCCGGATATCCCGCTAAGGCGATCACTGAACCGGCATCTGGTGGAGCGTCCTCTCGACATCCTCCTGGCACGCAAGCGTCACCAGTACCTCTTCATCCTCATCGCATCGGTCATGCTGCTGATCAGCGGGGAGGCGCTGCTGCTGTTCGGACCCGAACTGATGCTGGTCTACGCCGCCGATCTGGCGCTCTACGTCGATGTGGTAGTGATCGCGGCGGCGTCCGCCTCATGGAGCCGTACCCATGCCGTCCTGTCGCGCTGGAGGCCGCGGTTCGGTCGAAATAGGGGCGACGCGCGCAAGGTGGGCAGCGCAACGCCACGCGCGAAGCGCAACCAGCGCACCCCGGCGTCTCTGTCCAAGGCGAACGACGACGATGGCGACGGACCGGATGCCGGTTTTGCCGCGTCCACGCAGCGCTTCGCAATCGCCGCCTGACACACCTGACACAGTGTCCAGGGGCAGAAAAGCTGCCCACCAAAGATGCGACGTTTCGGGCTATCGACGGTGTGAAAGAGCGGTCGCCAACCTAGCGCTACCAAACGCTGTAGGACAGCGCGTAGTCTTGCTGCGGACGATCGCCCCCCGGGTGCGCTAGGCGCGCGCCGTCTCGCCTTTCCTGAGCGTCAGGACCTCCACCCCGTCTGCTGTCACCGCCACGGTATGTTCGAACTGGGCGGAGAGTTTCCCGTCGCGGGTCACGCCCGTCTAACCATCGTCGCGCGTCACGGTCGCCGCGCGGCCCAGATTGACCATCGGCTCGATCGTGAAGGTCATCCCTTCCCGCAGACGCAGCCCCCTGCCCGGCCGCCCGTGATTGAGCACTTGAGGTTCCTCGTGCATTTCACGGCCGATGCCGTGGCCGCAATATTCGCGCACCACGGTGCAGTTGTTCTTCTTGGCGTGCTTCTCGATCGCGTGGCCTACATCGCCCAGATGCGCGCCGGGCCGGACCGCGCTGATCCCCGCCCACATTGCATCCTGCGCCACGCGCGCGATCCGCCGGCCCTGCGGCGAGACATTGCCGACAAGGTAGGTCTTGCTCGAATCGGCGATGAAACCGTTCTTCTCCAGCGTGATGTCGAGATTGATGATGTCGCCGTCCTGCACGATCACTTCGTCGGAGGGCACGCCGTGACACACCACCTCGTTGATCGAGCAGTTGAGCACGTATTCGTAGCCGTACTGCCCCTTGCTGGCGGGGCGCGCGGCGCAATCCTCGCGGATGAAGCGCTCCACCAGATCGTTGATCTGCATGGTCGAGAGCCCTGCGAGATCGAGCGTGTCGAGCATCTCGAATACCGAGGCGAGCAGTCGCCCCGATATGCGCATCAGTTCAAGTTCTTCGGCTGTCTTAACCATTTCAGGCAGCGGCGCGGGTTTCTCTGCCACCCTCGCCCTCAGTGGCAAGAGCCAGCTCCCGCTTCACGATATCGTTGAAGGAGAGCGTCGGATTGGCTTCGGCCAGCCGCCCGATCTTCATCCAGAACTCCGCCTGCGCATTGATCGAGCGGCACATGACCGTGCTCGCAGCGCGCACCTGCTCGTGGAGTTCATCGTCGATCTTGACCAGACCCATTGTTCGAACCTTATACGATTCGTATACGTGCCGTATATGGACCGCACATTCCGCACAGTCCAGCGGCTATTGTCCGGCAGGTCTTCCGCGCGACTTTGGCCCCGGTTTGCGGTCAGGCCTTCGCGGCTCTGGCGGCCTTGCTGCCAGAGATGGCGATGGCACGCGTTGCCTCCGCGAAATTGCGCAAGACACCAAGTTCTCTGGCGGACAGGCCGTCCAAACCGGATTCGTTTCGATAGGGCATATCCGGGCAAGCCATGCCAGCGGTGATCGTTCCGCAAAGGCACTAGAAAAATATTCTTATTCAATGTCTTGTATCAGCGGTCCACGTGCAAAATCGTCGCGAGTGATCGCGTAGACAAGATGCAGAACGCGCTTTCCCCGATGTTTGGAGAGCTCGGTCCGCCGGGTCTGCTGCGCTCCGATGTTCTCGAGAGCGATGCGGCTACGCCAGTTCGCTTCGCCCACGCGGAAGTCGACGCGCTCGACGCTCTGGAGCGCGTGGCCCACCATCAGTCGCTTGACCTCACGGTTGGCACCCTTTCCCCAGTAGCGCGGGGCGAGAAAGGTCCAGCCGATCTCGACCGAGCTTTGCTCTTCCTCGTCGTCTTCGGCACTCTTCAGCGCCTGAAAGCGGGATGAGCCGATGATCGAGCCGTCGCGCTTGTCGATGATCGCCAGCGCACCGCCCTTGGCCAGCGCGTCGTCGAAGAAAACGCGGAAAACATCCGCGCGCCACCGATCGGTCATCGGGTGCTGTTCCCACACCGCCGGATCCGAAGCGACCGCGTAGAGCGCGCTCCAGTCCTCGGCGGTGAGTGGCCTCAGCAGGTACCGCTCCCCCTCGAGGAGCGGCTGCCGGTCCATCTCAGGCGGCGACATCCGCGAGCGCAGCGATGAACTTGTCGATATTGCTCTTGGTCAGCCCGGCAATGTTGATCCGGCCAGACCCAGCCATGTAGACCGCGTGATCCTCGCGTAGCCTGGCGATCTGGTCCTTGTTCAGCGGCAACATCGCGAACAGGCCGTTCTGCTCTTCCAGATGGGCGAGCGGCACGCCCTCCACCTTGTTGTCCGCCCCGGCCAGATGCGCACGGACCCAGCGCAGGCGCTGGCGCATACCGTCGAGCTCTTCCAGCCACTGCTGGCGCAGGTCCTCGTCGCGCAGCACGATCCGCACCGCCGCGCCGCCGTGATCGGGCGGCATGGACCAGTTAGCGCGCGCCAGCGCAGCCGCGTTCGACATCGCCGCGCCCATCTGCGCCGGATCGGCAACCTTGGCGTACATCGCGCCCACACGATCGCGGTAGAGGCCGAAATTCTTGTCGCAGCTATAGGCGATCAGCGCGTCGGGCACCTTGGCCAGCACCTTGCGCAGGCCTGCCGAGTCTTCCTCCAGCCCGGTTCCGAGCCCCTGATAGGCGCTGTCGATGATCGGCAGCACGGGGCTGTCCGCCAGCGCATCGGCGATCGCGTCCCACTGTTCGTCGGTGTAATCGATGCCCGAGGGGTTGTGGCAGCAGGCGTGGATCAGCACCGCATCTCCTTCGCGCCCCGCACGAACGATCTCGATCAGCGCGTCGGCATCGGCACTGCCGTCTTCGTTCGAATGGCTGAAGGTGACGGCTTCCAGACCGACATCCTCGATGATCGGGATATGGTTGGGCCAGCTCGGCGTGCCGACGAACACGCGGCTTACGCCCGCGCGCTGCGCCAATGCCACGGCGAGGCGAACCGCGCCCGTGCCACCCGGCGTCTGCACGCCTTCGATCCGTCCGCCCATCGTCGCGTCGCTGCCAAAGATGATAGGCATCAGCGCGTGGACGAACCCACGGTCGCCTTCCGGGCCGAGATAGCTCTTGGAGTCCTGCTCTTCCCACAGCCGCTGTTCGGCGGCCTTGATGGCGCCGAACACGGGGGTCGCACCATCGTCCGTCCGGTACACGCCGACGCCGAGATCGATCTTGTCCTCACGCTCGTCGGCGGCGAACTGGGCGATCAGCGCGAGCAGCGCATCGGGCGGAGTGTCTTTCAGGCGTTCGAGCATGCGCGTCCCATGCTATCGCAGGGACCCGAGAGCAACCGCTAATATGCGCGGCAGCGCGGTTAGAAGGGCAACCAGCGCTGCTTCTTGGAAAACTTCATGTAGCCCGCATTGATGCCGAGCCGTAGCCCCGCCCCCATGCGAATCGGAATCAGCACCGTATCGCCCTTGCGCAGGTAGCTCGCGGTGACGCCGCCGATCAGGTAGGCCTGCCCCTCGCCCGCCGGGAAGCGTTCGTAAAGCTGCTCGGTATCGAACAGGTTGTAGACCAGCACGAAGGTCTTGCCGCCGTTCGCGCCCACGTCAAACCCGATGGAAGGGCCGGTCCAGTAGACGGGCATCTGCCCTTCGACCTTGTGGTACAGCGTGCCCGAGCCGTAGCGTGCGCCGATGAAGAACGCGCCGCCCGCCTCGCGGCCGACGATATAGCCGTTGGGCTTGCCCTGGTCGGCCAGCACCTTCTCGATCATCCGGGCGATACCTTCCGCGTTTTCGCCGAAGAAGTTCTGCGCCGCGCCGATCAGGTCGTCGTCGCGCCATGTGCCATTGTCTCCCGACGCGACCGCTTCTTCCGCGGCGTAGGCATAGTTCTCGCCATGCGCCATTGTGCCTTCGCTCGGCTCGCTCTCCGGCGTCAGGTCTGTCCAGTTCGCGACGCTCGACTGCTCGGTCTGCGGCTGCGGTTCGGGCACCGGATCGCGGTCGTCGTAGATCCACGGTTCGCCGGGATTCTCCGAGAGATCCCCGTCGATCGCCTGGCTCGGGTCGACCGTCTCGATCGACTGTTGCGCCGCGAGCGGCGTGGCGAACATCGCCATCGTGGCGACGAGGACAGCGGCAAGCCGGCGGATGCTGAGAGTGCGGGTCATGGACCTCGCTCCTTCACGAAATGGTTTCAGGACAGTCCCGTCGATAGACTGAATCCGATGAACCTCCCGCATCAAGCCGCAAGGCGATGAAGCGAATCGAAAACAGGGCGAGTCGAGTCCGTGGCCGGGAACATGTGCGCCGTGGCTCACGCCCCTTGTGCCTTGCGTGCACCGTGGTTATAGCGCGCCGCTCTCGGGCCGCAGTTAGCCAGCGGCGCGTGTGCGGAGACGTGGGTGAGTGGCTGAAACCAGCTCCCTGCTAAGGAGCCATACCTCTATCGGGGTATCGAGGGTTCGAATCCCTCCGTCTCCGCCATTCATCTTCAATGCCTCCATCTTAAAGTACCCCGCATCCGCCGGGCAGCGCCTGCTGGCGTTTGCGACAGAGAGCTGCGGTTTCGGCGCCATGAACCGATAATCGGGTTTCGCTGACGGCAGCGCTGCGATTTCGCGCGACATCGACTTTGGCTGCCCGACCGATTCCCCCAACTCGCTTACAGGGTGCCCCGATGCCATCGATCCAGACCGACCGCCGGAAGTTTCTCGCCGGGACCGGCGCTGCCTTCGGGGCGCTGCTGGCCAGCGGCTGCACGACGAACAGGATGGTCGCATCGCCGGGCACCGCGAACCCGGCGGCATACGGCCCGCTGATACCCGATCCCGCAGGAATGCTCGATCTGCCTGCGGGCTTTTCGTATCGCTTGCTGTCCAGCCTCGGCAATCCGATGGACGATGGCGGGACCGTGCCCGACAAGGCGGACGGCATGGGCTGCTTCGATCTGGGGAACGGCGAAATCGCTCTTGTCCGCAACCACGAACTGGTGCCGGGCGATGGCGCGGGCGGGCCGATCGCCAAGGGCTTCGGCACCCGCGACGGCACGATCGTTCCGGGCGGCACGACCAATATCGTGCTCGACGCGGCAACGCTGGAAGTGAAGCGGCAATTCCGCACGCTGGGCGGCACGATCCGCAACTGTTCGGGCGGGGTGACGCCGTGGAACACGTGGCTGACCTGCGAGGAATCGCCGACCGGACCCGGCCAGCGCTATGGCGACGGGCTGGCCCGCAACCATGGCTGGGTGTTCGAAGTCCCCGCCAACGCAACCGGGCTGGTCGACCCCGTTCCGCTGACCGCGATGGGCCGCTTCAACCACGAGGCCGCTTGCGTCGATCCCGAAACCGGTATGGCCTACCTGACCGAGGATCGCGACGATGGCGTGCTCTATCGGTTCGTCCCGAAAGAGCGCGGCAATCTGCGCGCTGGAGGAAAGCTGCAGGCGATGGTCGTCGACGGCATAGCCGATACGCGCAACTGGAACGCGCCGACCATGCCGGTACAACAACTGTACGAGGTGCGCTGGGTCGACCTGGAAAACGTCGAAGCCCCGCAAGATGACCTGCGGATGCGCGCCGCAGCCAAAGGCGCAGCGATCGTTGCGCGCGGCGAAGGCATCCACATGGGCACCGACGAGCTCTACGTCTGCTCGACCAGCGGCGGAAACAGGCGACTGGGGCAGATCTTCAAACTGATCCCGGGCCGCGGTCGCCGCCCCGACATGGTCGAGCTGTTCTTCGAGAGCGAGAGCGAAGACCAGTTCAATTTCGGCGACAACCTGACCGTTGCACCCAACGGCCACCTGATCGTGTGCGAGGATCAGTATACCGACGTCGTCGACAACCACCTGCGCGGGATCACGCCCGACGGCCGTGCCTACGCCTTCGGGCGTCTGACGATGCAGACCGAGCTGGCAGGCGGGTGCTTCTCCCCCGACGGAAAGTGGTTCTTCGTCAACGCATATTCGCCGACGCGGACCGTAGCGATCACCGGGCCGTGGGACCGCTTCGTGGCGTGATCTCCAGCGAAGCGATGGAGTGACCTCGCACCCGTTTTAACGCAGAAAGACACGCGCCGGTGATGCCTGCCGCAGGCGCGCGCAACCATTCTCCCCCTTCGCTCGTTCAATGGCTTCAACGAGGCCGGAAATGGAGAGATGATGGCTGCGCGCGCATATTGGCAGGGACAGATCAGGCTGGCGCTGGTGTCGATCCCGGTGGAAATCTACTCCGCCTCGCAAAGTGGGGCGAAGATCAGCTTTCGCCAGATCCACGAACCTTCGGGCAAGCGCATCTCGTACGAAAAGGTGGTCGAGGGCGTCGGCCCGGTCGATCGCGACGACATCATCCGCGGCTACGAGCTGTCCAAGAACAACTACGTCCTGCTGGAGGATGAGGAGATCGAGGCGGTCAAGGTCGAGAGCAAAAAGACGCTCGAGCTGGTCCAGTTCGTCGACCAGTCGGAGATCGACCCGCTCTATTTCGAGAAGCCCTATTACGTCGTCCCCAAGGACGATCTGGCCGAGGAAGCGTTCATCGTGCTGCGCGAGGCGCTGCGCAAGGCGAAGAAGACCGCGCTGGGCCAACTTTCAGTGCGCGGGCAGGAAAAGCTGGTGGCGATCAAACCCTGCGGCAAGGGCATGCTGCTGGAGACGCTGCGCTACGCCGACGAGGTTCGCGAAGGGCAGAAGTTCTTCGGGAGCATCGCGGAGGACAAACCCGAGAAGGAGCTGCTCGACCTCGCCAGCACGCTGATCGAGAAGAAGTCCGCTCCTTTCGACGCGAGTGAGTTCGAAGATCGCTACGCCGAGGCGCTGCACAAGCTGATCGAGAAGAAGGCAAAGACCAAGGGCAACAAGAAGATCATCGAAGATGTCGATGAACCTTCTGGCGACGGCGGCAACGTGATCGACCTGATGGCCGCGCTCAAGAAGTCGGTCGATGGCGACAAGCCCGCCAAATCCTCCGCAAAGAAAAAGAAGAGCGCCTAGGCGATGGCGAAGAAGGACGATCCCCTCGCCGAATATAACGCGAAACGCGATTTTACCCGCACCAGGGAGCCTGCGGGCAAGGCGGGCAAGAGCGGCAAGGACAGCATCTTCATGGTCCAGAAGCACGACGCCACGCGGCTGCACTGGGACCTGCGACTGGAGGCCGACGGCGTCCTGAAAAGCTGGGCGGTGACCAAGGGCCCCTCCCTCGACCCGGACATCAAACGGCTCGCGGTGCGGACCGAAGATCATCCGATGGACTACGCGACCTTCGAGGGCACCATCCCGGCGGACGAATATGGCGGCGGCACGGTGATGCTGTGGGACCGCGGCACCTGGCATCCGATCGAGGGCAAGAGTTCAGACGATATCGAGGAAGGCCACCTGCACTTCGTCCTCGATGGCGAGCGGATGAAGGGCGAATGGCTGCTGATCCGCATGAAGCCCAAAAAGGGCGAGAAGCGCGAGAACTGGCTGCTGCGCAAGCTGGACGACGAATACGCGCAGGAAGGTGATGCGCTGGTCGAACAGGCGCTCACCAGCGTCGATACCGGACGCTCGATGGCGGAAATCGCCGCAGGGCGCGAGCCGGATAAAGCAACCGGCGAAGACGAGGCGGTCGAGCCGCTCGCCAAGCTTAAGCGCGCGCGCCGGAGCAAGAAAGCAGGCAAGCCGCCCAAATTCGCCAAGCCGCAGCTCGCCACGCTGGTCGACGATGTGCCCACCGGGAATGGCTGGATGCACGAGATCAAGTTCGACGGATATCGCGCGTTGATTGCGATCGCAGGCGACAAGGTCACCGTGTGGACCCGCAACCAGAAAGACTGGACCGATAAATTCGGCCCGCTGGTGGAAGCGATCGCCTCGCTCGACCTTCCTCCGGCGCTGATCGACGGCGAGATCGTGGCGCTGGACAAGGACGGCAATCCGGATTTCTCGACGCTGCAATCGGTGCTCAAGCGCGGGCACGGCTCGCAGGGTCCGAAGGACAGGCTCGCCTTCTTCGCGTTCGATTTGCTCGAAGTGGATGGCGAAGACCTGACCGGCCATTCCAATATCGAGCGCAAGGAGCACCTCGAAGCGCTGCTGCGCGATGCCGAGCCGCCGATCCACGTCGCAAACCACATCATCGGCGCGGGCGAAAAACTTTACGCGCAGATGTGCAAGGCGGGGCAGGAAGGCATCATCGCCAAGCGGATCGACGCGCCCTACCGCCACAGCCGGACCAAGAGCTGGGTCAAGGTGAAGTGCATCCAGCGGCAGGAGTTCATCATCGTCGGCTGGTCCGAAAGCTCGGCCAAGGCACGGCCCTTCGCCTCGCTGCTGCTCGCCACGAAAGATGGCGACGAGCTGATCTATCGCGGCAAGGTCGGCACCGGGTTCGACAGCGACGATCTCGACCGCCTCGGCAGCAAGCTCGATCGGCTGGAACGCAAGACTCCGCCCCTGGAGGTGCCGAAGGCCGACGCACGCAAGGCGCATTGGGTCACGCCCAACCTGGTGGCGGAGGTCGCTTATGCCGAACTGACGGCGGAGGGTCGCGTGCGCCACGGCAGCTTCCTCGGTCTGCGGCAGGACAAGGACGCAGGCGATGTCGGCAGCGAACGCAGGAGCGCTGCCCCCTCCCCTACCGCCGGCGTGGAGATTTCCAGCCGCGATCGGGTGATCTTCCCCGACAGCGGAGAGACCAAGGGCGACCTTGCCGATTACTACGAAGCCGTCGCGCCTGTCATGCTTCCCTTCGCCGCCGAACGTCCGCTCAGCCTCGTGCGGTGTCCGCAGGGGCGCGCGAAGAAGTGCTTTTTCCAGAAGCACGACAATGGCGGTTTCGGGGACGGGGTGAAGGCGGTCCCGACCAAGGAAAAGGACGGCGGGAGCGGGGATTACCTCTTCGTCGCGGATGCCCGCGGCCTGCTCCAGTGCGTGCAGATGGGCACGATCGAATTTCACGGCTGGGGCGTACGCACCGGCGCGGTCGAGAATCCCGAGCGGATGGTGTTCGACCTCGATCCCGACGAAGGGCTGGCATTCGCAGCCGTCCGCAAGGCAGCGATGGACCTGCGCAAGCACCTTGCCGATATCGGCCTGACCAGCTTCGCGATGGTCACCGGCGGCAAGGGTGTGCATGTCGTCGTGCCGTTGACGCCGGGCCATTCGTGGGAAGAGCACAAGAGCTTCGCCGAACGCTTCGCCAAGGCGCTGGCGCAGGCGGAGCCCGACCGTTTTACGGCGACGATGAGCAAGGAAAAGCGCAAGGGCCGCATCTTCATCGACTGGCTGCGCAACCAGCGCGGCAGCACGGCAGTGATGCCCTATTCGGCGCGCGCGCGGGAGAATGCTCCGGTGGCGGCGCCAGTTGTATGGAACGAGCTCGCGGGCATGAAAGACGCGCACGGTTTCACCATCTCCGATGCGAAGAAACTGCTCGACCGGGCTGGCTCCAGATCGCTGTCCGGATGGGGCTTCGCGGACCAGCATCTGCCCGAGGTGTGACACCCGGGCGTGGCGCGTCGCAGCCCGTGTCGAGCGAACAAGCGACAAGACTAACCGTGCTTGTCATCGCCATGACCGCACTTGTCAGCGGACATTCGCCTGCCCGCCGCCGATACCATCCCCCGGATAATCATGTGCTCCGGGGGTGCGCAAATGCAGTTCGATTTCAAGAAAATGGCTGGAGTTTCGATCGGTGTGCTGGCGTTCGCCATGGCTGCGCCCGCCGCTGCGCAAAACTCAGGTGACGACGCCGAGACGCAATATGCGGAGCTTGCCCGCCAGCAGTCCACCCGCGCCGGCGATCCCGCCTACGATTATGCCTTCGCGACCGCCGCAATCGACGCTGGCCATTACGGCGAAGCGATCATCGCGCTGCAACGGGTGCTGGCGGTACAGCCCAACAATGCCCCGGCGCGCGCCGAACTCGCCCGCGCCTACGCCATGTCGGGCGATATCGACACGGCACGGCAGGAATTCGGCACCGTGGTCAACGACCCGACCCTGCCCGATCCGGTCCGCCAGCGGTTTACCGGGCTGATCCAGCAGCTCGATGACCAGATCGGCGGCGGCGGCGACGATGTCTCCGGGTTCCTCGAGGCAGGAGCCGGGTACGACAGCAACATCAATGCGGCGACCGATCTCACCCAGATCACGATCCCGCTTTTCGCGTTTCTCGGGCCGGGCAACCTCGGCGCGGCGGCCCGCGCGCAGGATGACGGATTCTACGAGATCAACGGCGGTGCCAGCGTCGTCTCGGCGGTCGGTCGGCAGGATCGCGCGTTCGCGTCCGCCCTGTTCAACTGGCGCGACAATTTCGACAGCGACACGTTCGACATCGCTAGCCTCACCGGCACGGCAGGTTACGCTCACAGCTTCGGCAATTCGGACGTGATTTCGCTGTCGGGGCAGGTGCAGAAGCTGTGGCTGGGCCAGGATGGCTACCGCACCGCCTATGGCGCGATCGGCCAGTACACGCACCTTCTCGACGGCGGGAATGCGATCGCCGCGTCGGCGCAGTGGACGCGACTGGACTACGATACGGACCCGCTTCGCAATGCCGACCGCTACGCCGTGGGCCTGGGTTTCGTCACCCGGCAAGCCTCGATCAACGCGAGCTTCGGTCACGAGGAAACCCGCGATCCACTCGGCGATGCGAAGTCGAACACCTTCTTCCAGATCGGAGCTGGCGCGGAAGTACCCGTGGCCGATCGCATTGCCGTTATCGGCGGGGTGGGATTCGACCTGCGCCGCTACGACGCGCCCGACACGCTGTTCCTGACCGAACGCGAGGACGAGCGCGTCGATGCGTCCGTCGGAATCAAGATCGCGATCACCGACAATCTGCTGTTCCAGCCGCGCGCCACCTTCACGCGCAACTGGAGCAACATAGCACTCTACGATTACGAACGCTGGTCCGCCTCGGCCGCGTTGCGGTTTGAATTCTGAGGGGGAGACTGAACATGCTGCTTCGCAACTCATCGCTTCGCAACGGCTGCCGGGCCCTGCTGGTCTCGGCCTCCATCCTCGGTCTGGCGGCGCACGCTTCGGCAGAGCCCTTCATCCTGTTTTCCAGCAGCGGAGCCTCGCAACTCCCGGCGCCTGGCGAAACGGTCACCCAGACGGGCGGCGTCACCCAGCTCAAGCTTGATGACGGGACCGTTATCTCGATTGTCGGCAAAGCCAGCTACACGCTGGACAACGGCGGCGTCTTCGAACTGCTTTCGGGCGACATCACGGTCGTCACCCCTGCCGGGGCGGGCGCATCCGTTCGTTTGCCGGGTGGCGTCCTCGCATCGCTGATGCCGGGCGCATCGGCCGGGTTCTCCGCAGAGAACGGCGATATCGACGGGCACGCGATCACGGGCACCATGCGGATCGGCATGGGCGGGGTCGGCCGTAATTTCGTCTCCGGCGACAAGCTGAAAATCTCCAACGGGCGTATCCACCAGACTCTCGCCGTGGGTCCCCAGGCGACGCCGCAGGGCCCGAGTGGCGCGGCGCAGAACGGCATGCCGGTGGTACTGGGCGACGCTCTTGCCGCGATCGGTGCCTCGGGCGATATCCTGTTCGCCGCGGACCGCATCGACGCCTATCTTGCCAATCCCGCGGTCGGCACGCTGCCGACAGGCGATGTCGAACTTCTCTCCGGCTATCTTGCTCGACTGGCGAGCCTGACGGGCGGACAGTTCTTCAATGATGTGGAGGCGCTGCAGACCTTCCTCGACTACCTCACGGCGGGAGGCCTGCCGGGCAACTACAATCCGAACCCGACGCCTAATCCAACTCCAACTCCAACACCCACTCCAACACCTACTCCCACACCGACACCGACACCGACACCGACACCGACACCCACACCCACACCGACACCGACACCCACACCTACGCCCACCCCTACGCCGACGCCGACGCCGACGCCGACGTTTACCTACGAAAGCGGACGTGCGGTCGTGTATGCGGGCAAGGACGTCGGCCTCGATGCACGCGGCGAAGCCGATGTGGCCTACGACGACGCCGGACGCCCCATCGCGTATGTCTGGACCCTCAACGACTCCACCCTGGAGAACGAGCGACCGACCATAGGTACCGCATCCATCGCAGAAGGCGGCAGCGCCTCCGACGGCGAGATTTCCTGGGCTCGCTGGCACGACGGGACCACTGGCGGGCGTTACTTCGGTGCCCCGACGTTCGACCTGGGCGCGGACGACGGCTTCCATCTGACCAGCGTGGTCCGGGCGACCGATCTTCCGACCAGCGGCACGGTAGATTACGTGCTCGCCGGGGCGACCGCGCCCACGGTGGGCAATGGCAGCGTCGCACCAGGGACATTCGACGGATCGCTCTCCGTCAACTTCGGAGCGGAGGCGACCGCAGATTTCGACTTCACTGTCGGGATCGACAGCGGTTCCTACAACTTTGGCGCCACTGGCCGACCGGTCGAAACCAGCGGCGATTTCTTCGGTGAATTCGGCGGCAACAATCTCGCAGTGACCGGCACCGGCACGGTGTGTCCGGCCGGTGCGTGCGAGGCGAGCGTGCGTGGAATCCTGGGCGGGGTCGGAGGCCGCGTTGCAGGCATCTCGTACAATTTCGGCGAGACCGGCAATGTCGATCTGTGGACCTATGGTGCCGCGGCCTTCGTGGCCGACGGATCCTCTACGCCGACGCCCACCGGCTTCACCGGGACGCGGACCGGGCAGCCACTCTATCTCGGCCGGACCGGTAACGGTCTTGGCAATTCCTTCGCCGGCACCGGGACCTATGTCGATGGTGAGCTGCGCCGGCTGGAGATGAACGATACCAACTATTTCGACATCGGCACGGCGACCGTCGCCGAGTCGGGCGATCTGGGCGACGTCGCGTGGGCGCGCTGGACGAACGGCACCGTCACCGAACGCGGCGGCCCCTTCACCGTACCGACTGTTCTGGGCGCCAATGGTGGCTGGTATGTGATGTCCGGCAACCGGGCGAGCGACCTGCCCACGACGGGTATCGTCAATTACGATCTGCTGGAGACCACTCCGGTTGCCGAACTGAACGGACCGGAACTCGGTACGCTCACCGGCGACATGGCGGTCCAGTACGGCGCGCAGAGCACCGTCGGCTTCGATTTCGCGATGAGCTATCGCGGGATGGGCTGGGCAGTTTCCACACCCGGCGGTGCGGCTGACCCCGGCAGCGGGATCGCGCTTGAATCTAGCACGCTGCAGGTCGGCTTCGACACCGCTTTCACCAGCGATGCAGGCAACGTGACCGGCACCGGAGGTGCCTGCGCGGACTACTGCGAAGTGCAGGTCGAAGGCGTTCTGTTCGGCACCGGCGGGCAATATGCAGGGGTCGGCGTCGGGGTCGAAGACCGCGGCTCTTCCGCAGGCACGATCAAGGCGTCGGGGCTCGCGATCTTCCAAGCGGGTGGCGTGACGCCAACTCCCACACCGACACCCATGCCCACTTCGGGCGGCTACACCAGCGACTTCACCGGCACGCGTTCGCCGGTCAACTACTACACCTTCACCAACGGATCGCTGGCGACCGGCTTTGGCGGGGATGCCGAACTCGAAAACGGCGCGCCGGTCAGCTTCACCTCGATCCTCGGGACCACCAGCAAGGGCACTGCCTCCGTCGCAAACGAAGGCGACGTGGGTTCGCTGGCCTGGGCGCGCTGGACCGGCGGCACCGTGCAGCAGAACGGTACGACCGTCGACGTAGGGCCCAACGGCGGTTACCACGTGTTCGCAGGCACGCCGACGATCGCGCTGCCATCCTCGGGCAAGGTCGACTACGAACTGATCGCAACCACGACCGCGACCGACAATCAGGGTTCGGCACCCGGCACGATCACCGGCGATCTCTCCATCGCATACGGGTCGACAAGCCTTGTGGGCTACGATCTCGCCATGAATGTGGGCGGGAAAGGTTGGGCGGTCTCGACCGCCGGGGGCGCAGCAAATCCGGAGCAAAGCCAGATCAACCTGAGCGTGAGCGGCAGCTCCTGGAGGTTCGGCGGCACCTACACCAGCACCTCGCAAACGGTCAGCGCCAGCGGCGGGGCATGTTCGGCTTCGTGCATCGTGACCATTGGCGGCGTGATGTTCGGCGACAATGCCGGGTATGCCGGGGTCTCGATGAACGTCATCGACGCAAGCAACGCGGCAACGATCGGTGCGTCCGGGGTCGCCATCTTCGGGCGAGAGGATGCGACGACCTCGGTGATGCCGACAAGCGTGCAGCCAGTGGCTGCGTTCGATATCCCTGACCCCGTGATGCTCGCACCGCAAGCCTTCGGTGTAGCCAGATCCCGCGACTGGAGCAGGTGGACCGCCGTCTCCCCGCGCGACGCGAAGGGATTGTCCGACTTGCAGATCGCGGGCGAGCGTTCGCCCCTGGGGAACAAGCTGCACGACGCAGGCAAGCTGCTTGGCGACATGATCACCTTCACCGATCCCGAATAGGTCGCACATTGTGGAAGCAGGCGGAGGACCGCCCCGCCTGCTTCCTAACGGCTCTCGTCATATCCTTGACAGGCATGGTCACTGGGACCGCGCGAGCGCGAGGCGCAAGATGGACCTCACTCGGAAAAAGAGGGGAGAACCAAATGAAAACCGCATCGATACTTACCGCCAGCGCCCTTGCGCTCGCGCTGACAGCACCCGTGCCTGCAATGGCAAAGGACGCCGATATCGCGCTGGCCAAGTGCGACGAAAGCCTGGGCACCATCGCAGTCGTCGATGGCGACACGCAGGGCTGGTCCGAATACGGCCTCGGCAGCCCGCGCGAATTGCTGAACTCGCTCGCCATCGAATCGGGCTGCTTCACGCCGCAGAACGCCGCCAGCGGCGTCCCGGCGGACTTCCTGATGAACGTGGTCGCGGGCGACAGCGAGGAAGTCGACAAGTCGATCGAGATGGCCAAGGGGGCCGCGATGGAGGGCCTGTGGCGATCGGGTGCGGCCACCAGCGTTCTGTCCAAGGTGCCCGGCGCGGGTGCCGTGCTCGGCATGTTCGGCGGCCTCGGCGGCAAGAAGAAGCGCGTCGCCGCAGGCATCAAGCTGCTCAGCCCGGCAAACGGACTGACCATCGTGACCGGCAGCGGCGAAGTGAAGAAATCGACGCTTAGCTTCGGCGGCAGCGGCGGGTGGAACGCGGGCGCAGCTGCCTCGGGCTATGGCAGCAACAAGAACGGCAAGATGCTCGTCGAAGCCTTCGTGATCGCCTTCAACGAAGTCGTCGCGCAGAAGCAGACCATCGCGTCGGTCCCCCGGGTCCAACCTGCGGTTGCTGCAGCTCCGGCTGCGCCTGCCACGGTAACGGCGGTCGATACCGTGATGCGCGTCTCGCCCGATGCGACAGCGGCCGAAGTCCGCGCTCTGCGCAGCGGCACCGAACTCAAGCCGACCGGCGAACGCAGCGGCCTGTTTATCGAGGTCGAGGACAATTACGGCACAAAAGGCTGGGTCTCCGTGGAAGACCTGAGCTGAGCACATGGGGGTTGAAGAAAGACCCGCTTGTCCGGGCAACCAAGCGGTGGCACCTTCGGTGTCGCCGCTTGGCGCACCGGGGGAGAATATGGACGCTGCGCTCGATAACCTGCGTATCCTCTATGTAGAGGACGACGCGCGCGCGACAGCCGAGGTCCGCGATCTTGCCCGTGCGCGAGGGGCGCAGATCGTCTGCGAGCAGAGCGGTGCCGGCGGCCTGCTGCGCGCCGGGATGGAGCAGTTCGATGTCATCATCCTCGACCGGATGCTCGGCGACCTCGACGGCATCACGATCATCCAGCGCCTGCGCGAAAGCGGGGTCGGCACCCCGATCCTGATGCTCTCCGCACTCGGTCGCACTGCGGACCGGGCCGAGGGGCTCGATGCAGGGGCGGACGACTATCTCGCCAAGCCGTTCGAAGCCGACGAATTGTTCGCGCGGATCAAAGCGCTGCACAGGCGCGCCAAGGGGCAGGAGCACAGCGCAGTGATCCTGTTCGGGGCGTTCGAATGCCATGTGAAGGCCCGCACGGCCTTTCGCCAGAACCGGCACCTTGCGCTCAGCCCGCGCGAGTTCGAGCTGTTCCGCTATTTCATGGAAAATGCGGGCGAAACGGTCACGCGCGAGATGCTACTGCGCGATGTCTGGGGCATATCCTTCGATCCGCAGACCAACGTGGTCGACGTCAATATCGGTCGCCTGCGTCGCAAGCTGGAAGAAGGGTTCGACAGCCCGGCTCTGGAAACGATCTGGGGCTCCGGCTACCGTCTGCTCGACGGGAGGTAGGGTCCGTTTCACGCACTTCGATCTTTTCGCGGCTCGTGTGGCTGGCCATCGCCCTGTCGGTGCTGCTGGTGTTCTGCCTGTGGGCGATGACCGACCAGACCATCCGCGCGGCCAACCGGGCATCGGTAGAGGAGGCGGTCGACGTCGATCTGGCGGGCCTCGTCGACATCTACGCTAGCGGCGACCAGCGCGAGCTTGAGCGTCGGATAGCAGACCGTCTGGCGATTACGCCCGCTGGCCGCAGCCAGCCGCACTATCTGCTGACAGATGGCGCAGGCTCCCTGATCGTCGGCGATCTCGACCGCTGGCCCGACCTCGACCCCAAGGTGTCCGAACTGGGGGCGGTGACCGTGCTGGACGGGCTGCCCGTGCTCGCGCGCGCGACGCAGCTGGGGCCCGACCTGCGGCTGGTGGTCGCCTACGAACGCGATCAGGCCGATCCCGTTCTGCGCCGCGTGGCGTGGCTGTTCCTGTTGGGGGGCACGATCTTCGTGCTTGTGGTCGGGCTGTTCGGAAGGCAAGCGGCGCGTGGCCTGCAATCGCGCATCGAGCAGATCAACGCCGCCTTTCGCACGCCAGAAAACGTTCGGGCCATTGCCACCCCCTCCTCTAAGAGGCGCAGGGACGAGATCGATGAACTCGCAGACCACAGCACGCGCGCGCTTCAGCGTGTCAGCCGCCTGCTCGAAGCCTATCGGGAAACCACCGACCAGGTGGCGCACGAAATCCGCACCCCGATCATGCATCTCGACCAGCGGCTGGTGAAGGCCCTCGCCGAGCCCCTGCCCGCCAGCGTGTCGCAAAAGCTTATCGAGGCGCGCGCCGAAATCCGCCGCATCGTCAGCATGCTCGAATCGCTGCTCGACATTGCGTCGAGCAAGGCGCGCAAGGGCGACCGGCACGGCCTCGCCCCCGTCAACCTGAGCGAGCTGGCGACGCGGATCTGCAACCTCTACGCCGACAGCGCGGAAGAATCGAACCACAGCTTCGTCTGGGATATCGCGCCCGGCGTATGCCTCGATGGAGAAGAGTCCCAGCTCACCCGTCTGATGACCAACCTGCTCGACAACGCATTCAAATACGTGCCCGAGGGCGGAACGATCACCCTGACCCTCCAGCCGGGGCCGGTATTGACCGTCGCCGACGACGGGCCCGGCGTGCCCCCCAACCATGCGGAGCGGATTTTCGAACGGTTCTATCGCGGCGACGGGCGCGAGGCCGGGCAGACGGGTTCGGGGCTCGGCCTCGCACTCGCCCGAGCGATCGCCGAACGGCACGGATTGACGATCACGCTCGAACCGGTCGATAAGGGTGCCAGCTTTCGGGTCGGGAGGGAGACCGAATGACGGCCGTTCTGAGAACTGCCTGCGTCGCGGCGCTGCTCAGCGCTTGCACGCCCGTGGCAAACGCCCCGCTGGCGCGATCCTCTTCTCCCGCTGCGTCCGTCGCGCAGGATCGATCTGCCCTTGTCGCGACCGATCTTGCCGCAGCTGATCTCGCTTTCGAACAGGGCGATACCGCGGCGCTCGCACCGCTGCTCACTCGCTTGCGCGCACAGGGCGCGCACCCGCTCGACGCCAGCGATGGCGATCCCGTTGCCCAGTGGGAAGCCGCGACCGGTACCGACGAGCCCCCCTTCAGGGGCCGCGTTCTGGGCCCGGGCTACAGCCGTGGCCGCCTCGCGCCGGGAGCAAATGCGGTCCTTCAGCAGACCTTCTTTTCCGGCCAGAAAACCGCACTCTCGATCGGCGAACGAAACCCCGCGACGCTGCGTCTGCGCGTTTTCGATTCCAAGAGCCGGCTCGTGTGCGAACACGCGCCCGCACATGGCAAAGTCTGCCGGTTCACCCCGATTTTCACGCAGCGATACAAGATAGAAATTCGCAATGGGGGGCAACGGGATGCGGTCTATTATCTGGCGGTCGAATAGCGCGCGACTGCTGTTGAGCGGGGCCGCGCTGACGATCCTGTCGCCTGCCCTGCCCGCATTCGCTCAGGACACCGTCGACGGCGCTGGAGAGACTTCGACCGAAGACACCGCCCCGCTCGATCCCGAAGCGGCGCAGATCGTCACAGAGATAGAGGCGATCGCGAACGGCGATCCCTCCGCCGATCCTGAAGGCGACCTTGCCAAGCTCGCCGAGCTTCGCGCGCGTGCGCAGGCAAATGGCAACGTCCCGCTGACCGATCTGGGCGTGCTCGAAAGCCAGTTCGGCGCGGCCTATTTCTACCTGCGCGATTTCGAGAAGGCGCTCCCCTATTTCGACGCTGCCGCCGATCTTTACACGCGTGGCAATGCCCCGCTCGATGAGATCGCCGGGCTATACAACAACCAGGCAACGATCCTCGCCTCTCTCGCACGCTATCCCGAATCCGAGGAATATCACCGCAAGGCGCTGGCCATCCGGCGCGAGATGGAGGGCGAGCGCGGGCCCTTCGTTGCCTCCTCGCTGTTCGGCCTTGGGCACATTGCCTATCGGCAGGGGCGCGTCCTCGAGGCGCTGGACTACTTGCGCCCCGCAGCCGAGCAAACGCTGGAGTTCCTCGGCCCGGAAGACATGCTCACCTCGCTGCGCCTGACTTCGCTCGCCTCGGTTCTGGGGCGCGCAGGTTACGATGCGGAAGCAGTCGAGACAGCCCGCCTCGCGGTCCGCCTCTCGCGCGAACACCTGGGCGAAGATCACCAGCTCTACGGGATTGCGGTCAACAATCTCGGCCATGCGCTGATGGAGGCGCGCGTGCTGGGCGAGGCGATACCCGTCCTGCGCGAGGCGCTGCGCCTTCGTGTCGCGACCGTCGGCGAAGATGCCAGTGGCACCGCCGTAAGCCTGCGCAACCTCTCGCAGGCGCTGATGCTCGACGGCAAGACCGAAGAGGCCGAAACGCTGCAGCGCCGCGCGGTGGAGATCTATGAGAAGACCGGCGAGGTCGAAAATCCCTTCGCGCTGGCGACGATGTACGAAGCGCTGGCCGAACATTACGCCATGCGCGGCGACTGGCAGGGATATGACGAGTTGACCGGCAAGGCGATCGCCTCGGCCGATGCGGCGATCGAAAACGAGAGTGTGGAGCAGGCCCTCATCCATCTGCATCGCGCGGAATGGTGGATGCGGCGTGGCCGCCATGCCGAAGCGCTCGCCGAAGCCGAACATTGGGTTCCGATCGTGCGCGAAGCCTTTGTCGAAACGCACGAGGACCGGATCTGGAGCGAACTCCTGCTCGCCCGGCTGCGCCAGTTGAATGGGCAGGACACCTCGGCGTATCTGCCGGGTGGCGACGCAGCGATGGACGTTATCTCCGGACGGCTGGCGGATGTCGCCGTGGCCGACACCACGCTGGTGCGAGAAGCGCGCGCTTTGCGAGAAGCGGCATTGCTCTACCTCGAACTGGGCGCCGCGCTCGATGATCCGGCGCGCGTCATTCGCGCGGCGCAGGTGGCCAATATCTCGGAGCTTGCCCGTGGCCAGCAGTTCGCGCGCTTCGGGGCCGACGACGCGGCGACGCAGGAGCGCGAACGGCTGCTCGATCTGGCGCGCAAGACAAACGAGCTGCGCACGCGCTACCGCGCTGCACTGGACGAGGAAGACGAGGCGACGGCGGCAGGTCTGGCGCTTGAGGTCGAGCAAGCTGAACGCGCCGAACACGAAGCCGCCGATGGTCTGGTACGGGCCTACCCGGAGTATGTCCGTCGTTTTCGGCCGACCCCGGTCGATCTGGCCGATCTTCAGTCGCGGCTGCAGCCCGATGATGTGCTGGTCGTGCCGGTCGAAGGCGATCGGGACAGCTGGATCATCCGGGTCGACACCGAAGGCGCATCGTGGAATCCGCTCGACAGTGGCCACCTTGCCGAGGACGTGACCGCGATCCGCGACGCAGTCGAGCGACCCGCCCAGGGCATGTACCCGCTTGCCTCTTCGCAGCGGCTGTTCGAACAGATATTCCCCAACGGCACGCGAGACGCGCACCGCGTCCTCGTTTACGGCGGCCAGCGGCTCGCCTCGATCCCGTTCGGCCTCCTGACAACGGCCGACCACGACGGCGATCTCTCTGCAGCGCCGTGGCTGATCCGCGACGCTGCGGTACAAGTGGTCGGCAATCTCGATCTGCTCGGCGAGCAGCGCGGTCCTGCCACGACAAAAGCCACTGTGCGGTTCGCAGGTATCGGCGGCGTCGAACTGCCTGGGCAAGAAGCCGCAGGCAGCAGCGGAGGCGTAAGCGCCCTGTTCCGTGGCGGTCGACCCGATGCGGCCTCGATCGCCGCGTTGCCCGCCCTGCCGGGTGCGACGACCGAACTGCGCGAGATCGCCGATGCGCTGCAATCGCGCGAGAACGTGCTGTTGATCGGGGCGGACGCAGCCGAAGACAACGTCAAACGTACCGATTTGAGCTCGATCGACATCCTCGTATTTGCAACGCATGGCCTCGTCGCAGGCGAGGTGACCGGGCTTTGGGAACCGGCCCTCCTGCTTGGCTCGGGCGATGCCAGCTCGGGCGAGGATGGGCTGCTCGGCGCGAGCGAGATCGCCCGCATGCGCCTGCCCGCGGACTGGATCATCCTGTCGGCCTGCAACACCGCTGCCGGTATCGACGGCGACGGCCCGACCTATTCCGGGCTGGCGACCGCGTTCGCCCAGGCGGGAGCGCGTGCGATCCTGCTGTCTCACTGGCGCGTGCGCGACGATGCGGCAGCGCGGCTGAGCGTCGACACGGTCCGCGCGTCGCAGGCCGGTGCAACCCGCGCCGAGGCGCTGCGGCAGGCGCAACTGGCGCTGCTGTCGAATGCGAATTTGCCCGACGCGGCAAATCCTGCGGTCTGGGCACCCTTCGTGCTCATCGAGAACTGAGCCTGCTGCCCGATTGTCACCGATGCGGATGCCACGGGCCGAAAGGGAGAATTGCGGATACTCGCCGCTGACGCGTGACCTTCACGCAATCGCTGCTAGTCTCCCCTCCAAATGAGTAGCGAACCTTCCGAAACCAAAGCCACGCGCGTCACCTCGTTCGACGTTGCGGAGCGCGCCGGCGTCAACCAGTCCACCGTTTCACGCGCGCTTGCGGGTTCCCCGCAGGTCACGCCCGCCACCCGTGAACGGGTGCTCGCGGTCGCGCGAGAGCTTGGCTACACCGTCGATCAGCGCGCATCGGGCCTGCGAACCGGGCGGACCGATACCGTTGCAGTGGTCATCCTCCAGGGCCCGGAAGATAAGGCGCCGTCGGGCAATCCCTTCTACTTCGAACTGCTGGGGAGCATCTGCGAAGCCGCATCGGCGCGGGGCCTGGAAACGCTCGTGTCGCTGCAGTCCGAAGATGGCAGGCTTTCGGGCGATTACGTCAAACGAGGCCAGGCCGACGGTACCATCGTCATCGGATCGGCCCGCCATTCGGCCGCGTGGACCTATTTCCAGCAATTGCAGCGCAGCACCGGCAACCTGGCCTTCTGGGGCTCACCATTCGACGATGCGCGCTGGGTGCGTTCGGACAACCATGGCGGGGGCCGGATCGCTACCAGCCACCTGCTCGATCGGGGCTATCGCAAGATCGCATTCGTCGGGCCACTGGGCACAGGCCCCGGGCAGTTCGCCGAGCGTTTTGCCGGATATCGCGAAGCTCTGGCGGAACGGGGGGCGCACCCGATCGAGGCGAGCATCTATCCCGATGGCGACCGCAAATCCCAAGGTTACCACGCCGCGCGCGACATGATCGAACGCGACGGTTCTATCGACGCGTTCTTCGCCGCCAGCGACCGGCTGGCATTCGGTGTGCTCGATTACTTGAAAGAGATCGGCCGTGACGTGCCGGAAGACGTGGGCATCGTCGGCTTCGACGGGATGTCCGCCGGGACGATCAGCAGCCCGCCGCTGACCACTGTCGCGCCCGATCTTGCAAAGGCCGCCGAAGCTCTGCTGCGAATGGCCATCGACGGAGAGGCAAGCGTCACGCAGCGCGTGAACGTCAGACTGATCGAACGCGCGAGCGTGCGCCCGGCCTGATCCTACCGCACATCACTGCGAGGGCGGATCAGCCCTGCGCCCCGCCCCCATCTGAAAATTCGAACTGCGGCAGACGGTTCACCGCTTCGCGCAGCGACAAGCTCCATTGTTCGGATATCCGCCGGAAAAAGGGGTCGTTTTCGGCGATCCGCTGGCTGTGGCCTATCCGGCACGCATCACGCTCCTGAACGGCGAGGTCCAGCGGCAGATCGACAGCCAGGTTCGACCGGATGGTGGAATCGAAAGAGACCATCAGCAACCGGGCGGCGTCTTCGAACGGCATGGCCGGATCGTAAGTCCGCACGATGATCGGGCGCCCATACTTGGTCTCGCCGATCTGGAAAAAAGGCGAATCGTCGCCCGCCTCGATGAAATTGCCTTCGGGATAGATCAGGAACAGGCGCGGTTCGCTGCCCGCGATCTGGCCGCCAACGATCAGGCTGGCGGAAAAGGGCGAGGCAGCCGCCTGCTGTTTCTCACCTTTAAGGTTGGCGATCACTTCGCGCAGCGTGTTGCCGATGATGGTGGCGACTTGGAACATCGAAGGGGCGGAAAGGATCGACGGGTCGCGTTCGGAAGGGGCCTTGGTCCGCTCGTCCAGCAAGCTGACGACTGACTGCGTGGTGGCGAGATTGCCCGCCGAAAGCAGGGTGATCGCCCGCTCTCCGGTGTTTTCCCAGTGGCGCATCTTGCGAACCTTCGACACGTCGTCGACGCCCGCATTGGTGCGCGTATCGGACATGAAGATCAGACCGCGATCCAATCGCATGCCCACGCAGTAAGTCATTTCCAGTAATACCCGTTGTGGCGTTGTGGCCAGATTATTGCTCGACCCGCAGGCTGACAAGCACGCCCTCGCCGCTTCCCCCCATCCGCATTCCGTTGATGGGGGCAGCCTCGCGAAAATCGATGCCGGTCGCGACTCTTATATAGCGCTCGTCGGGCGAATAACCGTTCGAGATATCGAATCCGACCCAGCCGAGCCCTTCGAAGAAAGCCTCCGCCCACGCGTGGCTGGCATCCTGTTCGACCCGGTCGTTCATCATCAGGTAGCCGGACACATAGCGGGCGGGCAGGCCCAGCAGGCGGGCAGCCGAACAGAAGATATGCGCATGATCCTGGCACACGCCGTGGCCACCTTGCAACGCCTCTTCGGCGGTGGTGCCGGAGTGGGTGTTGCCACCTTCGTATCCAACCGTGTCGAGGATCGCGGCGGACAGATCGTGCCCCAGGCCGACGCTGGTCTTGTCCGCATCTTCGAATGCGCTGGCGAGCTTGCGGACACCCTCGCCCGCCTTTGTCAGCGGGGACGATCGCTTGAAGTGCCACAGCGGCAGGAACCCCTGGTGTTCTCCCACCACGCCATCGCTTGCTGTGTTCTCGACCAGACCGACGCAGCGGATCGCGGTTTCTGTGCGCCCCGGCTCGATGCCGATCAGGTCGACCATGTTGCGGTTGTGATCTTCGTAGTGAAGCTCGATCTCTCCGCCCTCGATGGTCACTTCCCAGTCGAGCACTTTCTGCCCTCGCACGTCCTTCGGGCGAAGGCGCGTCTGCTGAAGCCCGTAGGCAACCGGCGCGTCGTAGCAATAGCGCGTTTCGTGTTCGACCCGCAGCCTCATGAAGTGACCCCGAAAGAATAGTCCTGTGAAATCTGGGTCGCGAGGCGTCCGTTGGCCGCCAGGAAACCCTCGATATATTCGTGCAGGCCATCGTCGAAGATTTTGTCCATCGACCGGCCCAGGTAATCGAGGTGGATACGGTCGGCCATTTCGCACGCTTCGGTGCGCAGGTCGTAATTCTTTGCCAGATAGCCGAGATTGTCGCAGATCTTGTTGTAGCAGAACGCGAGGCTGCGCGGCATCTGTTCGTGCAGGATCAGGAATTGCGCGATGTCTCGCGGATTGACCGTCGCCCCGTGGAGCCACTGATAGCTGCGCAGCGCCGAGACCGATCGCAGGATCGTCTCCCACTGTTTGATATCGAGCGTGGAGCCTACCTGACTGATCGAGGGGAGCAGCAGGTAGTATTTAACGTCGAGGATGCGCGCCGTGTTGTCCGCGCGCTCAATGAAAGTACCCAGCCGCACGAAGTTGTAGCCGTCGTTGCGCAGCATTGTGCCGTTGGTCGCGCCGCGCACCAGCGCGTTCTGCTGGCGGATCGTGGTCAGCGTGTCGGGCAGGTCGGCTTCGGGAATCTTGCCGGTGAGCAGCTTGTCGAGCGTCATCCAGCTTTCGTTGGTCGCTTCCCACACCTCTCGCGTCAGGCCGATGCGCACGCCGCGCGCATTGTCGCGAGCGGACTTCACCATGCAGATGATGCTGGAGGGATTGTCGCGGTCGGTGAGGAGGAACTCGATCACCTTGGACGAGGTCGCCTCTCCGTGCCGCTCGCGGAAGGCCTGCAACTGGCCGACCGTGGTAAGGACCGATTCCCATTCGGAGCGCGAAGACCCCGCGCGGGTCAGGGCGATGCGGAACCCTGCATCGAGCAGACGCGCGGTCGCCTCCGCCCGCTCGAGGTAGCGGAACATCCAGAACAGGCCCGATGCGGTCTTACCTAGCATGGCAGACCTCCGGTTTCGTGGAGCAATCAGTCATCGAGCACCCAGGTATCTTTGGTGCCGCCGCCCTGGCTCGAATTCACCACCAGAGACCCTTCGTTCATCGCCACGCGGGTGAGCCCGCCGGGAACAATGTCGATCGAATTGGGCGACATCAGCACGAATGGGCGGAAATCGACGTGGCGCGGAGCGAGGCCCTGCTCGGTGAAAATCGGAACCGTCGACAGCGCCAGCGTGGGCTGCGCGATATAGCCTTCGGGGTTTTCCTTCAGCTTGGCGCGGAATTCCTCGATCTCGGCCTTGCTGGCGGTAGGCCCGATCAGCATCCCGTAGCCGCCCGATCCGTGGACTTCCTTGACCACGAGCTCGTCCAGCTTGTCGAGCACTTCGGCCAGCTGGTCCGGCTCCGAACAGCGCCAGGTGGGCACGTTCTGCAGCAGCGGGCGCTCGCCGGTGTAGAATTCGACGATATCAGGCATGTAGCTGTACAGCGCCTTGTCGTCGGCAATGCCCGTGCCCGGCGCGTTGGCGATGGTCACACCGCCCGCGCGGTACACGTCGAAGATGCCCGGCACGCCCAGCATCGATTCCGGATTGAAGTTGAGCGGATCGAGGAAATCGTCGTCGATCCGGCGGTAGATCACGTCGACCGGTTTGTAGCCTTGCGTGGTGCGCATCGCGATGCGCCCGTCGACCACCTTCAGGTCCGATCCCTCGATCAGTTCGGCACCCATCTGGTCGGCGAGGAAGCTGTGTTCGAAATAGGCGGAGTTGAACACGCCGGGCGTCAGCACAGCCACGGTCGGCCGGTCGAGGCAGGCGGCAGGCGCGCAGGCCGACAGCGAACGGCGCAGCCAGCTGGGGTAATCGCCCACCTCGCGGATCGGGATGTCCGCGAAAAGTTCGGGGAACATCTGCAGCATGATTTCGCGGTTCTCGAGCATGTAGGACACGCCCGAGGGGGTGCGGGCATTGTCTTCCAGCACGTAGAATTCGTCGGGCCCGGTCCGCACGATATCGGTACCGATGATGTGCGTGTAGATCCCGCCGGGCGGATCGAAGCCCATCATCTTGGGCAGGAAGGCCGCGTTGTTCGCAATCAGGCTGGCAGGCACGCGCCCCGCGCGCAGGATTTCCTGGCGATGGTAGATATCGTGCAGGAAGGCGTTGATCGCCTTCACGCGCTGCTCGATCCCCTTGGATAGCTTGCGCCACTCGTTGCCGGAAAGCACGCGCGGCACCACGTCGAACGGGATCAGCCGCTCGTCCGCTTCATCTTCGCCATAGACGTTGAAGGTAATGCCGATCTTGCGGAAGAAATTCTCCGCCTGTTCGGACTTTCTGGCGACGCGCATGTCAGGTTGCGAGTCGAGCCATTTGCGAAATGCCTGATAGGCCGGCCGGACTTCACCCGACTTGCCCCCGTCTTGCCCAAGCATCTCGTCGAAGCTCAATTCGGTCCCCGGCTTTCCCTGTTATTGCATGCGTCGCGATTTTGCAGCGCAGCATCAGTCAACCAACAGCCAAGCCCCGTCAATTGTTCCGTTGTGCGAATTGTTCACCCTCAGGAATCTACCCGCCCCTCGATCAACCGGTCGACCAGAGAAGGGTCGGCCAGCGTCGACGTGTCGCCTAGCGACCCGTAGTCGTTCTCCGCGATCTTGCGCAGGATGCGGCGCATGATCTTGCCGCTGCGCGTCTTAGGCAGGCCATCGGTGAAGTGAATCCGGTCCGGCGTCGCAACGGGCCCGATTTCCTTGCGCACCCATTGCCGCAGCTCTGCGGCCAGCTCGTCCGAACCTTCGTCCCCCGCATTCAAAGTGACATAGCAGTAGATGCCCTGCCCCTTTATATCGTGCGGAAAGCCCACGACTGCCGCTTCGGAGACGTGCGGGTGCAGGACCAGCGCACTCTCCACCTCGGCGGTGCCCATGCGATGGCCCGACACGTTGATGACGTCATCGACACGTCCGGTGATGCGGTAGTACCCATTCTCGTCGCGCTGGCAGCCGTCTCCGGTGAAGTACTTGCCTGTGTAAGTGCTGAAATAGGTCTGCACGAAGCGGTCGTGGTCGCCGTAGACCGTGCGTGCCTGCCCCGGCCAACTGGCGATCAGGCACAGGTTGCCCTCGGCCGCGCCTTCCAGAACCTGCCCCTCGTTGTCGACCAACTGCGGCTGCACGCCGAAGAACGGCAGGCCAGCGCTGCCCGGCTTCATCGCGTGGGCTGCAGGAAGCGTGGTCAGCATCACGCCGCCGGTTTCGGTCTGCCACCAGGTATCGATCACCGGCACGCGGCCCTCGCCCGGCACGTCGCGATACCAGCGCCAGGCCTCGGGATTGATGGGTTCGCCGACGCTTCCCAGCAGGCGGAGCGACGATCGATCATGCGCAGTTACGAAGCTGTCGCCTTCGCGCATCAGCGCGCGGATTGCGGTCGGCGCGGTGTAGAAGATGCTGACCTTGTGCTTGGCGATGGTCGCCCAGAAGCGCCCGTGATCGGGATAATTGGGCACGCCTTCGAACACCACCTGCGTCGCGCCATTCAGCAACGGGCCGTAGGTGACGTAGCTGTGCCCGGTGATCCAGCCGATGTCGGCGCTGCACCAGAACACGTCGTCGGGCTGGTAATCGAACACGTAGTGGAACGTCGTCGCGGTCCACACGCCATAGCCGCCGGTGGTGTGCAGCACGCCCTTGGGCTTGCCGGTCGATCCGGAGGTGTAGAGGATGAAGAGCGGATCTTCCGCCTTCATCGGCTCGCACGGGCAATCCGCATCGCTGGCGAGGTCCGCATACCAGTGGTCGCGCCCGTCCTTCATCGCGATGTCGGCGCCGGTATGCTTCACTACCAGCACGCCCTTCACCGGGGTATCGTGTTCGTCGAGTGCGGCATCGACATTGGCCTTGAGCGCAATCGGCTTTCCGCCGCGCAGCCCCTCGTCAGCGGTGATCACGAAATGGCTGTCGCAGTCGATGATCCGGCCCGCGAGCGCCTCGGGAGAGAAGCCGCCGAACACCACCGAATGCACCGCGCCCAGCCGCGCGCAGGCGAGCATCGCAACCACGCCTTCGACCACCATCGGCATGTAGAGCGTCACCCGCGCGCCCCTGGTCACCCCCATCGCCTTGAGCGCATTGGCCATGCGGACCACTTCGGCGTGGAGTTCGGCGAAGGTCAGCGTGCGAACTGTGCCATCCGGATCGTCGGGCTCGAAGATCAGGGCCGTCTTGCCGGCCTTGTCCGCAAGATGGCGATCGACCGCGTTGTGGCACAGGTTGAGCGTACCATCGGCGAACCACCTGATCTCGACCGGATCGAAGGACCACTCGCCGCCTTTCTTCGGCCGATCGATCCAGTCGAGCCGCTTCGCCTGCTCCAGCCAGAAACCGTCCGGGTCGGACAGGGAGCGGGCATAGTCCGCCTGGTACTGCGCGGCGGTGCAATTGGTCTTGGCGGTCTGCGGTGGCTCGATGAATTCGCTCACGGCGGCAAGTCTCCCAAACGTGTTTTGCAATCCGCTATCGCATCGCCGGTGATTTGGCGACCGCCTTGGCTTTCGGGTGACATGAAGGCGGCCACCATAGCCTGACGAACGGTCCAGCCTGTTCGATAAACGACATGGGCGCGCCCTTGCGTTGCCTCGACGCGGCCAATAGCCAGTAACACTGTAACATCGGCGCGAGTCGCGCGATGTGCAAAAATCCAGGGGAATCAGATGCGTAATAAGGTGTTTTTCATCGCGGCCCTCATGGCGGGCGTCGCGGCACAACCGCTGAGTGCGAAGGAGGGGATGTTCACCCCCGACCAGTTGCCCGAGATTGCCGCAGACCTCAAAGCGACCGGTCTCGAAATCGATCCGGAAACGCTTGCCGACCTGACCGGCTTCCCGATGGGTGCGGTCGTCAGCCTTGGCGGGTGCTCGGCCAGCTTCGTCTCGCCGCAGGGTCTGGTGGTGACCAACCACCACTGTGCGCGCGGATCGGTGCAGTACAATTCGACCGCAGAGAACAACTATCTCGAAAACGGCTTCCTCGCGAAAACCATGGGCGAGGAACTGCCCGCCGCTCCGGGTTCGCGCATTTACGTCACCACCGAGCTGACCGATGTGACCGAGCGCATGCGCGCCGGGCTCGACTCGATGGAGCCGAACGCCCGCTACGACGCAATCGAACAGCGGATGAAGGACATTGTCGCCGGGTGCGAGGAAGAGGCTGGCTACCGCTGCCGCGTCTCGTCGTTCTACGGCGCCGACCAGTACAAGCTGGTCAAGCAGCTCGAAATTCGCGACGTGCGCCTTGCCTACGCCCCGGCGGACAGCGTCGGGAAGTACGGCGGCGACGTCGATAACTGGATGTGGCCGCGCCACACCGGCGATTTCAGCTTCTACCGCGCCTATGTCGCGCCCGATGGCTCGCCTGCGGACTATTCGGAAGAAAACGTACCCTACAAGCCCGAACACGTGCTCAAGGTGAGCGCAGGCGGGCTCGAGGAAGGCGACTTCGTGATGGCGGCAGGCTATCCCGGCTCGACCCAGCGCTACGCCCGACTGGCTGAAGTCGAAAACACCTTCGACTGGAACTATCCGACCTACGTCACCCTCCTCAACGAGTGGATCGATACGATCGAAGAGACTGCGCCGGACGGCTCGGACGCCCGGGTGAAGTATGAAGCCACCCTCGCCGGCCTCAACAACTACGAAAAGAACCTGCGCGGCCAGATCGAGGGTGCCCGCCGGGTAGGCCTGGTCGATCGCCGTCGCGAGCGTGAGGAAGCGCTCGACGCATGGATCGCAGCAGATCCCGCCCGCGCAAAATACGGCAAGGCGATTACGCAACTCGACGCACTGACCGAGGAAAATGCCGCGGCGACGCGCAGCAGCTTCTGGTACGGCTTCGCCACCCGATCGGCGCTCCTCGGCGTTGCGGAGCGGCTCTATCGCCTGTCGATCGAACGCCAGAAGCCCGATGCCGAGCGCAAGCCCGGCTATCAGGAGCGCGACATGGGCTTCTTCAAGCAGGGCATGCAGGCGCTCGACCGCCGTTTCGACCCGACCGTCGACAAGGCCGTGTCGATGCTGTTCCTGAACAAGTACCTCGATCAGCCGAAGGACGAGCGGGTTGCCGTTCTCGATGATGCGATGGGCCTGACCTCGGGCATCGATATGGATGCGGTGTCCAGCAAGCTGGCAGGGTACTACGATGCAACCTCGCTCGACGAGGCTGCAACGCGCATGGCGCTGATGGACGCGAGCCCCGAGGATTTCCGCTCGAGCTCGGATCCCTTCATCAAGCTCGCCGTCGCGCTGTACGACTACAACGACCAACTGGAGACCGAAGCCGAAGCCCGCGCAGGTCGCGAGCTGGTGCTGCGCCCCGGTTACATGGATGCGATCGTCGACTGGCAGCGCAGCCAGGGCAAGGTCACCTATCCCGACGCCAACAGCACGCTGCGCGTGACCTACGGCACGGTCATGGGCGGTTCGCCGCAGGACGGGTTGATCTACACCCCCTTCACCACGCTCGAAGGTATCACCGCGAAGGATACGGGCGAGGCGCCGTTCAACGCTCCTGAGAAGGAGCTGCAGGCGATCAGAGATAAGGACTACGGCCGTTACGAACTCGAGAGCATCGGTTCGGTCCCGGTCAACTTCCTGACCGATCTCGACTCGACCGGCGGCAACTCGGGCTCGGCGACGCTCAATTCGCGGGCCGAGCTGGTCGGCCTGCTGTTCGACGGGACGTTCGAAAGCGTCAATTCGGACTGGGATTTCGACCCGCGCACCACGCGCACGATCCACGTCGACACCCGCTACATGCTGTGGGTGATGGACAAGGTCGACGGGGCGGACAACCTGATCGCAGAAATGGACATCGTCGACTAGGCGCGTCCACCGCAACCCAAACTGATGAGGGGCGGCCTGCGGGTCGCCCCTTTTTTTGCGGCCCGCGACATCGGCTCGCAGCTTCCCCGGTGCCACCTTCAATCTTTGTTAGCGATGATTGGCTAGCATCGCTGACATGAGGATAGACGAGAGGCTACCGGCCCCCTCGCACGATCGACCCGAAGGGCGATTGGGTGCAAGGAGCGGCTTGCTGCCATGGCTTATGCGGTGGAGCCATGGAACGCCGCGTGAAGTGCGCCCCTTCATGTGCGGTGCCCTGCTCTCGTCCCCCGGCGCGATCGTCATGGGTGCGATCAACGGCCTGTTCGTCGCCGGTCTGGCCCATCTCGCGATCGGCGGAATTGCCTTTCTGCTCATCATGCTTGCCGAAGTCATCGTGCTCTACGTACGGCTCGCCAGCCTTCGACAGGTCCGGTCGGTGCGTGCGAGAGGCGAGGTACCGCAAATCGACAAACCCATCAGGCTTTCGATCGTGTGGTGCAGCCTCCAGGGACTGCTTTTCTTCTTTACGATGCGCACGGGCAATACCGCGATCATGGTGATCACCGCCGCCCATTGCATGGGGCTGGTCGGGCCGCTGTGCGCGCGCAACTATGCCGCCCCCAGGCTCGCGCTGCTGCTGGTCGGGCTTTGCGTTCTGCCGTTCGTCCTGGGCGCGGCCAGCACTGGGGAGCCGCTGATGCTCGCGCTGATCGCGCTGCTCCCCGGCTTCGTGATCGGCGTCCTGCAATTAATGGGACACTACCGGGGAGCGATGCTGGCTGCCCTGAGCGCGGAATTGAGCAATGCCGAGCGCGCGCGCCACGATCCGCTCACCGGCCTGCTCAACCGGCACGGGCTGGAGGGGGTGATCCAGAACGTGTCGCGCAATCAGGTCTTCTCGCTCGTGTGCCTTGATCTGGATCGGTTCAAGCCGATCAACGACCGCTTCGGCCATGCAGCTGGCGACCAGCTTCTGTGCGAAGTCGCGAACCGGATGAAGGCCGCGCTGACCGAAGGGCAGGTGCTGGCGCGGATCGGGGGAGATGAATTTCTCGCACTGCTTCCCGGTCAGGGACCGGAAGAAACGCAAGCGACGATCGGTGCGATGATCGCCGGGGTATCGGGGCCACCTTACGCCGTCGACGAGGAAAGCCTGGTGCATATCGGGGTTACAGCCGGCTTCGCATGCTTCCCCGACGACGGGTGTGGCATCACCGAACTGCATGTGATGGCGGACCGCGCGCTGTACGCTGCAAAGAAGGCCGGCAAAGGCTTCGGCGCGCGCTACGAGGCGTCGATCGCCGCCTGAGGCATCTGCGGCACCGCACCTGTTGCGTCAAACGCAACACAAGATACCGAACCGGCGCTGGAAGAAGGGCGCACTCTTCTATAGATCGCGGCCATGTTCGACGGCACCGACGCAATCCTGCTCGCCCGCATCCAGTTCGCCTTCACGGTGAGCTTCCACTTCATCTTCCCGGCCTTTTCGATCGGGCTCGCGAGCTATCTCGCCGTGCTCGAAGGGCTGTGGCTCAGGACCGGCAAGCCGGTCTACATGGACCTGTTCAAATACTGGCTGAAGATCTTTGCGATCGCCTTCGCGATGGGCGTCGTCTCCGGGATCGTGATGTCCTACCAGTTCGGCACCAACTGGGCGGTCTTCTCCGACAAGGCAGGCGGCGTCATCGGCCCGCTGATGGCGTACGAGGTGCTGACTGCCTTCTTCCTCGAAGCCGGTTTCCTCGGCGTCATGCTGTTCGGTATGAACCGCGTAGGCAAAAAGCTGCATTTCGCCGCCACGCTGATGGTTGCGATAGGCACATTTATCTCAGCGTTCTGGATCCTCAGCGCGAATAGCTGGATGCAGACGCCGGTGGGTTACGAGATCGGCGCCAACGGGCAGTTCCTGCCGGGCGACAGCTGGCTGACGATCATCTTCAACCCCAGCTTCCCCTATCGACTCGTCCACACCGTGCTCGCCGCCTATCTGACCACCGCCTTCGTCGTCGGCGGCGTGGGCGCGTGGCACTTGCTGAAGGACCGCACCAACCAGCACGCCCGCAAGATGTTCTCCATGGCGATGTGGATGGCTGCGCTGGTCGTGCCGGTCCAGATCTTCGCGGGCGACGCGCATGGGCTCAACACGCTGGAGCACCAGCCGCAGAAGGTGATGGCGATGGAAGGCCATTACCAGAGCCACCCCGACGGCGCGCCGCTGATCCTGTTCGGCATCCCCGACAGCAAGGAACGCGAGGTCAAGTACGCGGTCGAGATTCCCAAGGCATCGAGCCTGATCCTGAAGCACGATCTCAACGCCCCGCTCGACGGGCTCGATACGGTCCCGCTCGACGAGCAGCCCCCGGTCGGCATCGTATTCTGGTCCTTCCGCATCATGGTCGGCCTCGGCTTCGCGATGCTCGGTGTCGGGCTGTGGAGCCTGCTCGCGCGCTGGCGCGGCAAGCTGTACGATTGGCGGTGGCTGCATCGCGCCGCACTTGTGATGGGGCCCGCAGGCTTCGTTGCGGTGATTGCCGGCTGGATCACCACCGAGGTCGGGCGCCAACCTTACGTGATCTATAACCTGCTGCGCACCGCCGATGCTGCCAGCCCGCTCGACGCGCCAGCCGTCGGCGCCTCACTCATCGCTTTCGTGCTCGTCTATTTCGCGGTGTTCGGCACCGGCACGTGGTATATCCTGCGCCTGATGCGCAGCGCGCCCCGAAATCTCGAAACCGGGGTCAAGCGCGGCGACACCGGCCCGATCCGGACCGCCGGCATTACTCCGGGCCCGACGCAGAACCCGACCGATTTCAGCGCCGACTCGATCTCCTCGATCCGCTACATCGAGCCGCATCGAGAGGAGTCGGACAAATGAGCGTCAGCGCAGACCTGACCACGATCTGGGCGTTCATCATCGCCTTCGCAATCTTCGCCTACGTGGTGATGGATGGCTTCGATCTCGGAATCGGCATCCTGTTCCCGACCTTTGAGGTCGGGCGAGAGCGGGATCGGGCGATGAACTCGATCGCGCCGGTGTGGGACGGGAACGAGACCTGGCTGGTCCTGGGCGGCGGCGGCCTGTTCGCCGCCTTTCCCCTCGCCTACGCGGTGATCCTGCCCGCAACCTACCCGCTCATCATCGCAATGCTGCTGGGCCTCGTCTTTCGCGGCGTTGCGTTCGAGTTCCGGTGGCGCGATCCGTCGCACCGCAAGCTGTGGGATTTTGCCTTCACCGCGGGATCGATCATCGCGGCGCTAGCGCAGGGGATGGTGCTGGGCGCACTTTTGCAAGGCATCGAAGTCACCGACCGCGCCTATTCGGGCAGCTGGTGGGACTGGCTGACGCCCTACACCCTGCTGACCGGGGTGGGGACGGTTGCCGGTTATGCCCTTCTGGGGGCCGCATGGCTGGTCTGGAAGCTCGATGGCGACGGGCAGGCGCACGCCCGCAAGCTGGGCAAGATAACTGCCGTGGCAACGATCGCGCTGATGGGCGCGGTGAGCCTCTACAATCTGGTCCTGCGCCCCGAATATGCCGAGCACTGGCTGAGCACGCCTGTGCTCTACTGGGTCACCCCCATTCCGGTCGCCACTCTGATCGTGGCCGGGTTCCTGTGGCACGCACTGTCATGCGATCGGCATTCGAAGCCCTTCTGGCTTTCGCTTGGGCTGTTCCTGCTCGGCATGGCCGGCGTGGGCGTCACCATCTGGCCTTACGTGGTGCCGCCCGGCCTCTCGATCTGGGACGCCGCCGCGCCGGAACGCAGCCAGGTCTTTATGCTGGTAGGCGTGGCGATCACCATGCCGCTCATCCTCGCCTACACCGCGTGGGCCTACTGGGTGTTCCGAGGCAAGGTGGGCGACGAAGGTTACCACTGATGCGCGATGACAACGCCGGGAAAGCCGCCGACGAAGCACCATTATGGCAGCGGATCGGCTGGATGGTGGCTATCTGGGCGGCGAGCGTCACCGTGCTCGGCGCGGTCGCATTGTTGATAAGGTGGTGGCTGGCGCCCTGAACTCGCGTTGACGGTGCGCCCGTCAGAAGATCTTGCGCCGTACCAGCATGGCGCCTGCCGCGAGCCCGAACAGAATCACAATCGGCGGCGCAGGCACCTTTACGGGCGCTGAGGCTGGAAGCGGTTCAGAAACCTGTTCAACCGGAGGGGCCTTTGCCGTTGGTGCGGGTGTGGCGATTGCCATGACCGCGATTCCTGCCAGTCCGAACAGCATAGCCAGATCCCCCCATCCGCCAAACGATCCCACCCGCTAGAGGTTCAAGCGGCCCCCCGGCCTCCCCCTGCAAGGTGTCAAGCGGAGCGCGCCCGAGCCGGGCACGCCCCAAACCGCAATCAGGCGGTTTTGCGCCGCATCATCACGGCACCGGCAGCAAGGCCGAAGAGGATGACTGCCGGCGGCGCGGGTACGGGGGTCGAACCACCGCTCGAGCTCGTCCGGTCGCCATGCGGATCGCCGTCCGGCGGAGTGTTGTAGGCGGCAGCCGGGGTCGCGAGCGTTATGAACGCGATGCCTGCCAGTCCGAGAAACGTCTTCATGTCCGGTGCTCCCGATAAATCCGCCGTCAACCTGCGCTTTTGAGCGCGCGTGTCGAGGCGACAGATGGGCACTGACCTGATTTGGAACGCTCGGAGCCTCAATTATTCCGCAGCTTCGGCGGGAACATTCTCGTCCACCAGGGGATGTTCGAGCTTGTCGAGCATGTCGCGCGGACACACCTGCCAGAAGTTCGCCAGCACATCCTCCCACTTGTCGAGCAGGCGGCGCGCGTGCGCGCTCCCGGTCATCTCGACATGCCGTTCGACCGCCGATCGCAGTTCGCCCCGCCAGTGATCGCTGGCTAGGCGTTGCCACAGGATCGAGCCTGCATTGGCCATCTGCGGGAACCTGCCGCGCTCGTCGAAGATGAAGGCCATGCCGCCCGTCATCCCCGCGCCGAAATTGCCGCCCACGGGGCCGAGAATGACCGCCATACCGCCGGTCATGTACTCGCAGCCATTGGCACCGCAGCCTTCGATCACCGCCGTCGCGCCCGAGTTACGGACCGCGAAACGCTCGCCTGCCTTGCCCGCCGCGAACAGCGCGCCTGAGGTTGCGCCATAGAGCGCGGTGTTGCCGATGATGCCGTTTTCCTGGCTTTTGCGCGGAGCATCGGCGGGCGGATGCACCGCGATCTCGCCGCCCGACAGTCCCTTGCCGACGTAGTCGTTGGCGTCGCCTTCGATCGTCAGCCGGATGCCACGCGCCAGAAACGCGCCGAGCGACTGGCCCGCATTGCCCTTCAGCCGGATATCCAGCGTCCCCTCGGCCAGGCCGTCTGGCCCATGCCGGGTAACGACTTCAGACGAAAGCCGGGTACCGACCGCGCGATGCACGTTGCGTACCGGGAAGCGGAGCGTGGTCTGCGTCCCGTTTTCGATTGCGTGCCGGGCGTCTTCGAACATTTCTGCGTCGAGGCTATCGGGCACCGGGTTGCGATGCTGGCCCTCCTCAAGCTGGTACACACGCGGTTCGTCCGTCTGCACCTTCTGCAGGATCGGATTGAGGTCGAGATCGTCGAGATGCTCGGCCCCGCGGCTTACCTGCCGCAGCAGTTCGGTGCGCCCGATCACCTCTTCGAGTGTCGAGACACCCAATCTGGCGAGGATACGGCGGACATCTTCTGCAAGGAAATCCATCAGCTGGATGACCTTTTCTGGGCTGCCGCCGAACATCGCGCGCAGGCGCGGGTCCTGCGTGCACACGCCCACCGGGCAGGTGTTCGAATGGCACTGGCGCACCATGATACAGCCCATCGCGACCAGGCTCATCGTGCCGATACCGAATTCTTCCGCCCCCAGGATCGCCCCGATCACGATCTCGCGACCGGTCTTCAAGCCACCGTCGACGCGAAGCTTCACCTTGTGGCGCAAGCCGTTGAGCGCGAGCACCTGGTTGACCTCGGCCAGCCCCATTTCCCACGGCGTTCCGGCAAACTTGATGCTTGTCTGCGGGCTGGCGCCGGTGCCGCCGGTGTGGCCCGAGATCAGGATCGCGTCGGCATGCGCCTTGGCCACGCCTGCCGCGATCGTACCGATGCCCGCCGCGCTGACCAGCTTCACGCACACGCGGGCGCGCGGGTTGATCTGCTTGAGATCGTAGATCAGCTGCGCGAGGTCTTCGATCGAGTAGATATCGTGGTGCGGCGGGGGGGAGATCAGCGTCACGCCCGGCGTCGAGTGACGCAGCTTGGCAATCACCTCGTCCACCTTGAAGCCGGGCAGCTGCCCGCCCTCGCCCGGTTTGGCCCCCTGCGCGACCTTGATTTCGATCTCTTCGCAATTGTTGAGATAGTGCGCGGTGACGCCGAAGCGCCCGCTCGCCACCTGCTTGACGCCGCTATTGGCGAGGTCGCCATTGGCGCGTGGGGTGAAGCGTTCGGAGGATTCGCCGCCTTCGCCCGACACCGCCTTGGCGCCGATCCGGTTCATCGCGATCGCCAGCGTCTCATGCGCCTCTGGCGACAGGGCACCCAGGCTCATCCCCGGAGTGAGGAAGCGCGTGCGGATCGCCTCGCCACGCTCGACCTGATCGAGCGGCAGCGGCTCGGCAGCCTCGTCGATCCCGAGCAGATCGCGGAGGTAGATCGGCGGCTGGTTCTCGACCACGTCGACAAAGCGCCGCCATTGCTTCTCGCTGCCCGTGGCGCACGCGGTCTGCAGCGAGTGCATCCCCTCCGCACCCCAGGCGTGCGTCTCTTCTCCAGCCCGCTGACGATAGAAGCCGCCAATCGGCAGTTCGGGATGCCGAAGGCCGAAGGCCCTGCTGTGCCGGTCCTGCGCGCTCAGATGCAGCGAAGCATAGCCTTCGCCCGAAATCTTGTTCGGCATTCCCGGAAACAGGTCGTCGGTAATGGCCCGGCTGAGGCCCACCGCTTCGAAGTTGTAGCCGCCGCGATAGCTGGAGACGACCGAGACGCCCATCTTGGCCATGATTTTCAGCAGGCCATCGGCCAGCGAGGTGCGGAAATTCTCGACGGCCTGCTCCAGCGACATGTCACCATAGAGCCCGCGCTCGTGCCGCGCGACCAGCGCCGCCTCCGCAAGATAGGGGTTCACCGTCGTCGCGCCCACACCGACCAGGACGGCCAGCGTGTGCGTGTCGAGGCATTCGGCGGACCGCACGTTGATCGAGGTGAAGGATCGCAGGCCCTTGCGCGTCAGGTGCGTGTGCACTGCCGCTGCGGCAAGGATCATCGGAACGCCCACGCGGTTCGGCCCGGTGGCTTCGTCCGTCAGGAAGATTTCCGCCTGCTTGCCCTTGGCCATGGCTTCCGCCTCGGCGCGGATGCGCTCGATCGCGAGGCGCAGGTCCGCAGGCTCGCCGCCAGCCCTCAGTGTACAATCGATCGTGCCGACCTTGTCGCCGAAACCCGCCCGCAGGCGCGCCCATTCGCTCGACGTCAGGATCGGGGTTTCGAGGACCAGTACATTGTCGTTCTGGTCGTCTTCTTCGAGGATGTTGGCGAGGTTCGCGAAGCGCGTACGCAGGCTCATCACATGGCGTTCGCGCAAGCTGTCGATCGGCGGGTTTGTGACCTGCGCGAAGTTCTGGCGGAAGAACTGGCTGACGCTACGCGGCTTGTCGCTGATCACTGCGAGCGGCGTATCGTCCCCCATCGACCCGATGGCTTCCTTGCCGTCGAGTGCCATCGCATCGAGGATCAGCTCCATATCCTCGTTGGTCATCCCCGCAGCCGTCAGGCGACGGGTCAGCTCCTCGGCATCGAATTGCGGATTGGCGGTATCAGGGGTTTCCGGGAGATCGTCGATGCCCCGGAATCCGGCCACCAGCGCGCCGTAATTGGCTTCGCGCGCGATTTCGGCCTTGAGTTCTTCATCGCGCAGCAGCTTGCCCGAATGAAGATCGATGGCGATCATCTGGCCTGGGCCAAGGCGCCCCTTCTCGACCACGCGGTTCTCTTCCAGCGTGACCATTCCGGCTTCGGAGCCGACCACCAGCAGACCGTCATCGGTCCGCGAAAAGGCGAGCGGGCGCAGCGCGTTGCGGTCCAGTCCGGCGACCGCCCAGCGGCCATCGGTCATCGCGAGCGCGGCAGGCCCGTCCCATGGCTCCATCACCGAAGCCATGTACTGGTACATGGCGCGGGTTTCGTCGGCCATGTCGGGCGATGCCTGCCACGCCTCGGGCACCAGCATCGACTTGGCAGTCGGCATCGCCTTGCCCGAACGAACCAACAGTTCGATCGCCGCATCGAGGCTGGCGGTATCCGACGCGCCGACCGGAATGACGGGTTTGATATCATTGGCGGTGCCCGCAAAGGCGAGGCTCGCCATCTTGATCTCGTGCGTGCGCATCCAGTTGCGGTTGCCGCGGATCGTGTTGATTTCGCCGTTGTGCGCCAGCGTACGGAACGGCTGCGCGAGCCACCATTGCGGGAAGGTGTTGGTCGAATACCGCTGGTGGAGGATCGCCATCCGGCTGGTGAAGAGCGGATCGCGCACGTCGGGATAGAACGTCGCCAGGCTCTCCGCGAGGAACAGGCCCTTGTAGACGATCGAACGCGCGGACAGCGAGCAGATGTAGAAATCGCGCAGCTGCGCCTCGACGATCCGCCGTTCGATCCGGCGGCGCACGACGTAGAGCTGCTTTTCGAACTCGTCGCTCGATTGCTCGTGCGGCTCTGGCCCTGCGATCATCACCTGTTCGATCTCGGGCCGGGTCTGCTTCGCCTTGCGACCGATCACAGACGCATCGACCGGAACCTGACGCCAGCCGTAGACGAACAGGCCGGCCCGGATCAGCTCAGCCTCCACGATGGTGCGGCACGCATCCTGCGCGACCAGGTCCGTGCGCGGCAGGAAGATAACGCCGACCGCAAGGCGGCCGGGCCGTACTTCATGGCCGCTCGCGTTGATGGCGCTGGTGAAGAATTCCACCGGCAGGTCGAGCAGCAGGCCCGCACCGTCGCCGGTCTTGCCGTCGGCGTCCACCGCACCGCGGTGCCAGATCGATGACAGCGCCTCGATCGCGGCATCGACCACCCGGCGGGTCGGCTTGCCCGAGGTTTCGCCGATGAGGCCGACGCCGCACGCGTCGTGTTCGCTATCGGCGTGATACATCCCATCCCGCGCGAGGCGGAGGGCTTCGGATTGTTGCGGGGTCATGCTGCTGCAGCGCTCGGTTTGCGTTGTTCGACGAGGTAGGCGTCGATTTTCTGTGCGACGTCGCGTCCGTCACGCACGGCCCATACCACCAGGCTGGCACCGCGCGAAATGTCGCCCCCGGCAAACACACCGGGAAGCGTGGTCATCATGTCGTCGTCGCACTCGAGCGTGCCCCAGTCGCTGACCGCGAGGCCTTCCTCGCCGAAGATCGCAGGCAGCGGCTCGGGCTCGAAGCCCAGCGCAAGGATCACGAGATCGGCATCGAGCGAGAAACTGCTCGACGGGTCGACCACCGGGCGGCGACGACCATCGGCATCGGGCTCGCCCAGTTCCATGCGGTTGGCCTGCACCCGCTCTGCCTTGTCACCGCCTTCGATCGACGCCGGGCCAGACAGCCACAGGAATTCGACACCTTCTTCTTCGGCATGGGCGACTTCGGTACGGCTGCCGGGCATGTTCTCCCGATCGCGGCGATAGAGGCACTTCACCGACTTCGCGCCCTGGCGGATCGCGGTGCGGACGCAGTCCATCGCGGTATCGCCGCCGCCGATCACGACGACATCGCGGTCCTTGGCAAACAGGCTGCCATCGGCATGCTCGGCGACGTCGTCACCCAGGCCGCTGCGGTTCGAAGCGGTAAGGAAGTCGATCGCGCGCACGACGCCTTCCTTGTCCGCACCGTCGACGGTCAATTCGCGCGACTGGTAGACGCCGGTGGCGACGAACACGGCATCGTGCCGTTCGCGCAGCTCGGACAAGGTCACATCCTTGCCGACCTCGACCCCGCGATGGATGGTGATGCCACCCTCCTCGATCCGCGCGACACGCCGGTCGACCACGCTCTTGTCGAGCTTGAAGTTGGGAATCCCGTAGATCAGCAGACCGCCCGCGCGATCGTGCCGGTCGTAGATGTCGACCTCGTAGCCTGCGCGGCGCAGGTATTCGGCGGCGGTCAGCCCGGCAGGTCCTGCGCCGATGACACCGACCGACTGACCCGTCGGCGTGCCCGGCTCGATCGGGCGCACCCACCCGTTTTCCCAGGCATTGTCACCGAGATATTTCTCGACGCTGCCGATGGTGACGGCGCCGTGACCTGAGAATTCGATGACGCAATTGCCCTCGCACAACCGGTCCTGCGGGCAGATGCGGCCGCAGATTTCGGGCATGGTGGAGGTGCGGGCGGAAAGGTCGTAGGCTTCCCGCAGCCGCCCTTCGGCGGTCAGGCGCAGCCAGTCGGGAATGTGATTGTGCAGCGGGCAGTGCGACTGGCAATAGGGCACGCCGCATTGCGAGCAACGGCCCGCCTGCGCACGCGCGGCATCTTCTGCGAAAGGCGCGCCGATCTCCAGAAAGTCGGCCCGCCGCGTATCGGGGGACCGCTTTTCCGGATAGGCCTGCGCACGCTCGACAAACTTGTTGGTGGAATTACGTTCTATCGGACTGGCCCAGCTGACATCGTGAAACTTGCAGATTCGGAAAGTCGCCGCGCCCCTTGGCGCACGACTTTTACAGCATTGGCCAATGCGGGTGAAATTTTCAATGCTAAAATGTTGCGCGTGCGAAGACGCGCCCGTCCGCCGCGAGCCATTCCGATCTGTCGAGGGTGGGGGATGGTGGACCCTGCTGGGCTCGAACCAGCGACCTCGATATTAAAAGTATCTTGCTCTACCAACTGAGCTAAGGGTCCAACCAGGGCGCGTCCCTACGGTTGCCGCGCGGGCGGGTCAAGCGTGCCTGCAAATGCCGCAAGCTCATACCGGTAAACGGGTCGCGCCAGGTGGGCGAAATCGCGCTTGCCGGGCCCAGCACGAAGCCACGTTCGCGAAAATGCATGTGCGGGATGGCAAGCCCGCCCTCGTCCCACACGCCGCCGCTCCACAGCACGATATCGAGGTCCAGCACGCGATCTCCCCACGCCTGCCCGCTCCGCCTGCCGAAGCCGCGCTCCTGTCGCTTCAGCTCGCGCAACAGGTCCGGCGGAGTGAGATCGCTCTCCAGCTCCGCCGCCGCATTGGCGAAGCGGCGTTGCGCGGGGCCAACCGGGGCACTCTCGATCACCGGGCTGCGTTTCGTGACCGTACCGAGCGCCGCCAGTTCCTCCATCGCAGCACGCACCACCTCGCGCGGACGACCATGCTCGCGGTGCCTCCGGTTGGAGCCGAGCGCGATGATGTAGGTATCGCTCAGATCAGACGTCCTGCGCCAGTCGGCCATAAAGCTCGGGCCGTCGGTCGCGGAAGAAACCCATTCCGGCGCGGTGCTTGGCCGCGGTATCGAGGTCGAGCGTCGCGACCAGCACGCCGTCTTCGTCGCGCCCGAACTCGACCAGCTTGTCGCCCCATTCGTTGGTGATGAAGGAATGGCCGTAGAAGGTCTGCCCGTCTTCGGTCCCGATGCGGTTCGCCGCGATCACCGGCATACAGTTGGAGACCGAATGCCCCTGCATCGCGCGCTGCCACATGCGACTGGTGTCGAAGCTGGCGTCGTAGGGCTCGGACCCGATCGCGGTGGGGTAGAACAGCAGTTCGGCCCCCATTAGCGCCATCGCGCGCGCGGTTTCGGGATACCACTGGTCCCAGCACACGCCGACGCCGATCTTCGTTGAGCCTCCATCCTTCAGGGGAACGTCCCACACCTTGAACCCGGTATTGCCGGGGCGGAAGTAGTACTTCTCTTCGTAGCCCGGGCCGTCGGGGATGTGGCTCTTGCGATAGACGCCCATGATCTCGCCCTCGGCGTCGATCATCGCGAGCGTGTTGTAGTGGTGCGGCCCGTCCTTTTCGAAGAAGCTGGTCGGGATCGCCACGCCCAGCTTCTTCGCCAGCTTCGCCATCGCGCGCACGTTGGGGTGTTCGGCAGTCGGGGCTGCACGGGCGAACAGCGCCTCGTCCTCGTGCTTGCAGAAGTAGGGGCCATCGAACAGCTCGGGCGGCAGGATCACCTGCGCGCCGCGCGACGCCGCTTCCTCGACCAGCGAGGAAACCGCCTCGACATTCTCTGCCTCGTCCTGGGCTCCAAGCTCCAGCTGGAGCGCGGCTACGGTGATTTCTCGCATGCCTGGCGGTTACTTTGGCACCAGCGCGAAGTCCACCTGCACCGATACGCGGCTGGTCGTCTGGCCGGGCTGGATCACCCCGCCACCTTCCTCCGGCATGGCCTGCGTGCGGACCACCGGCGCGACCGGCGGCGGCGGAGGCGGTGCACCGGGAATGTAGCGATCGCCCTGCGCGCCGCCGCCATCGCGGATCGTCAACACGCGCGCGATCTTCATGTCGGCAGCATCGGCATAGGCCTGCGCGCGGGCCTTCGCGGCCTTGAACGCTTCGCCATAAGCGGTGTTCGCCGCCTTCTCGCTGTCCGAAATACGCAGGTCCGGGCCGGAGAACACGTTGGCACCCGCTTCGGTCGCCGCGGTCACTGCGTCGCCCGCCTTCTCGATATCGCGTACGGTGACCGCGACGATGTTGTTCGCTTGGTACTGGCCCTGGCGATCGCCGTACTGGATCCGCTGGATGCCGACGGTCCGCGTCTGGATATCCTTCGCCGGAACGCCCGCCTGCTTCAGCGCGGCGACCACCTTCGCGATATCCTTCGCATTGGCATCGCTCGCCGCCTTGCCGGTCTGGCCGAAATTCTCGACCCCTACCTGGAAGAAGGCCTCGTCGGGCCGCACTTCGGATTCGCCCGTCGCGCTGACCGACAGCAGCGTCTCGTCGTGGTCGACCCCGCGCGGATCGTAGGGCTTGTCGCACGCAGCCAGCGCAAGCGGCGTGACGAGCAGGGGCAGGTGCATCATTTTCATGGCATATCCTCGAATGAGATCATGTCTCATGCAGCCTTTGCCCCCCGTCACCTGAACCGCTTCTGACAGGCCTCAGCGCTTGCGGAACAGCAGCGTCATCCGGTCACTCTCGCCGATGTCCTTCAGCTCGGGCTTCTTGTCGCCCCACACCGGCGGCAACTGCCACACGCCGCCTTCGTGATCGGCGGTGTCGTTCGGGTTGGCGTTCACATCGCTCATCCCGACCAGTTCGAACCCATGCGCCTCGACCAGCGCGATCACGTCGTCCTGCCGCAGATAGCCATTGGTGCCGAGCGTGTAGTCGGCCGGCGCATCATCCTTCGCGCGGTGCTGCACGATGCCGAGCATTCCGCCATCTTTGAGCATCGAGCGAATGCGGGTCAGCTCGGTGTACATCACGCCGGAGCGCAGGATGTTGTGCATTTCGCGGAAGATCAGCGCACGGTCGACGGTGCCCTTCATCGCTTCTGGCACGTCCTGCGAAGCATAGACGCTGACCGGCGCGCCGGTGAGGTTCCAGCCGCCATTCGCCGCTTCGAACTTGCCCGGCAGGCCGCCGAAATATTCCGCGAAACCATCGGCATCGGCCGCAGCCGGATCGGGCGTGATGCCGATATAGCGTCCCTCGCTGCCGAGATAGGGCACCAGGATGCGCGTGTACCAGCCGCTCGCAGGCATGTAGTCGACCACGGTCATGCCCGGTTTCACGCCGAAGAAATCGAGCGTCTCGAACGGGTGGCGCCATTGGTCGCGCATATCGTCTTCACCGCGCACATCGGACGCGATCGCCTCTGTCAAGGCATGATGGTGCGCGTGGCTTTCCCCCATCATCGCTTCGCCGTGATGATCGGCAAGCGCGGGCGTCGCAAAGGCAATTCCGGCGGCGGCAAGAAGGGCAAGGCGCATGGTGAATTCTCCCCAAAATGATGTTGCGCGCACCCTAGAGGCAGTCCGCCCCATGACAAGTGCGGGCGGGCTTCCTACCTCGCCTTGCAACAAGGAGAATGACGATATGAGCGAGACCGCGATTTTCGCAGGCGGCTGCTTCTGGTGCACCGAGGCCGTGATGAAGGACGTGATCGGCGTCGACACGGTCGAAAGCGGCTATATCGGCGGCAGCGTCGAGAACCCGACCTACAAGCAGGTGTGCGGCGGCGACACCGGCCATGCCGAGGCGGTGCGGGTGACCTACGATGCCGACACGATCAGCTATGCCGAACTGCTCGACATGTTCCTCGGCACCCACGACCCGACCCAGCTCAACCGGCAGGGCAACGACGTCGGCACGCAATACCGCAGCGCGATCTTCCCGCTCGATGCCAAGCAGCAGGAAGAAGCCGAGGCCGCAATCGGGCGCTGGAATGCTGCGAACGGCAAGATGGCGGTCACCACCATCGAAGGCCTGTCCGACGGTGAGCAGAGCGCGACCTGGTATCCGGCCGAAGGCTACCACCAGGATTACTGGGAGGGCGAAGGCCAGCGCAATCCCTATTGCCAGGCGACCATTCCGCCCAAGCTGATGAAGCTGCGCAAGAGCTTCCAGAAATACGTGAAGGACGACGCCTGAGTCGCCCGACCGGACAAGCCGCCTGCCCCCTGCCCTGACACACCTGACACAGTGTCCAGGGGCCGAAAAACCACCGCCGGTTCGGACGTCGAAAAAGACGGTTCCGACCGGCGTTTTTGTAACGTGGCGCATAACGCGAGGATGGCACGCCTGCGGTGCTGTAGGACAGCGTGTTTATCGGCGTATTCAAAGTTCGGGGTTGCGCCTCGCACAGATGGCCCCACGTTGGTGCGCATCGAATATTCCCGTGGCCGCAATATTTCTGCCGCCCTCACCCCTCAGTCAGAGAGGAAATACCTTATGCCTACCGCCAAGCAGGGCGACACCGTCGCCATAGATTTCGTCGTGAAGACCGATGCCGGACAGGTCGTCGGCAACACCGAGGAAAGCGGCCCGCAGGTCGTCACGCTCGGCAAGCAGGAAATCTTCCCGCAGATCGAAGCCGCGCTCGACGGGATGGAAGTCGGCTCGGTCCAGCAGGTCAAGATCGACAGCGAAAACGCCTTCGGCCCGCGCCGCGAGGAACTGGTGATCGACGTGCCGCGCGAGAACCTGCCCGCAGAACCCGCCCCGCAGCCGGGCATGCAGCTTTCCGCGCAAGGCCAGGACGGCCAGCCGATCCAGCTCGTCATCACCGAAGTGCACGACAACTCGGTCAAGGCCGACGGCAACCACCCGCTGGCAGGCGAAGACCTGACCTTCGGCGTGACGCTGGTCGAGATCAAGGAAGCCGCGTAGGGCTGTTCCGGCACCCGCCGGGCTTGCGTCTATCGGCGCGCCCGGCGGGTGCCCTTCCTGCCATCCGTGTTTCGAGCGAGCCCCGATCGCAGCGCATGGCTTTGGTCTCGAACGCGCGCTAGACCCGTTTGGTGCTAAACAGCCTCCTTCGCTCCCTTCCCTATCTGATCCACACGAACCGCGAGTTCGGCCTGATGATGGCGGGGCGAAAGCCGATAGCGGTTTTCGTGGACGGGAAGGACCAATTCCCCGAAGTCGTCGCCCGTTACATTCGTCTGTTCGACAGGCATGTGGCAAGCAACCGCATCATGCGCAGCGATTATTTCCTGCCCGGTGCCGGGGTACGCCCCTACACCGCCCATTGGATCTTCTTCGCACTTCCCGGGGAAGAATGGCGCGCAGACGCCTATCTCGCGCTGCTCCACGGCGACGAACGCTGGACTGCTGAGCATGAGCGACGGCAGGGCGAATTGCTCGGCTACGAAGACTGGATGAACGACTATTGGATCGAGCATATTTGTTCGAACCACTAGGGTCGGACGATTATGCGGAACGCGCAGATTGCGCCGGGGTTCGTTTTGGCAGATGCACAAGGAATCTGCCGGATGCCCAAACCTGACAGAAAAATGATCGCCCAGACCATGCGGAGCATGGATCTGTGCATGATGACCACCCACGGCCCCGACGGCACGCTCAACAGTCGTCCGATGAGCAAAAACGCGCAGGTCGATTACGACGGCGACAGCTATTACTTCACATCGCCCGACACCCGCAAGCTACGCGATATCGACCGCGACGATCATGTCGCACTAGATTTCCAAAGCGATGGCGTGTGGCTGACGATCCGCGGCACCGCGAGCGTCCACGACGACCCCGAGCTGATCAAGGAACACTGGACGCCCGACATCGAAAAGTGGTTCGGCCATGGCCCGGACGAGCAGGACGGCGTGCTAATCGTGAAGGTAACTGCGACGGAAGCCGAGCTTTACGGCGAGAACGAAGGCGTGGTCGATATGGGCGGCTAGTATCCTCCTCCCCCTAAAGGGGGAGGTCGGGTGGGGGTGTGCCCACGCCAATGGCGTAGATCCCCAACCCCCAGCCCCTCCCCCAAGGGAGGGGAGTTTTGTGGCTAACTGTTCCGCCAGCGTGCGATGAAGAATCCGTCCAAACCGCCGTGTTCCGGCAGCATGCCGGGGTCGGTGCGCAGGGTGCCGTGCGCGGTGGGTGACAGGCCTGCGGGCAGTTCCTCTGCGCTGATTGGCTCGCGCGGGAGCCAGACTTTCTCCGCCTGGTCCTCACCTTCGTCGCTCTCCAACGAACACACCGCATAGACCAGCATCCCACCGGGCGTGAGCCACCCGCTCGCGCGCTCGATCAGGCGCGCCTGCACTTCGGCCATCTGCTCGATCTGGCGCGGGCCGATACGGTGGAGCACATCGGGGTGGCGGCGTGCGGTCCCTGTGGCGGTGCACGGCGCGTCGATCAGGATCGCGTCGAACTTCGCGCCATTTTCCGTTGGGGGCTCCCACTTGAAGGCATCGGCGGCGATTACCTCGGCTTCCAGTCCGGTGCGCTTGAGGTTTTCCTCCAGCAGCTTGAGCCGCTTGGCCGAGATGTCGAGCGCGGTCACCTGCCACCCCTGCGCTGCGAGTTGCAGCGTCTTGCCGCCCGGCGCGGCGCACAGGTCGAGCGCGCGCTTGCCGCCACCCTCACCCAGCAGGCGCGCGGGGAGCGAGGCGGCGAGGTCCTGCACCCACCATGCGCCATCCTCGAACCCTTCGAGCCCGTGCACCGCCTGCCCACGCGAGAGGCGCAGGTGACCGGGCATCAGACTGTCCGCGCCGAATTTCACCGCCCATTCGGCGGTCTGTGCGGGATCGCGCAGCGTCAGGTCGAGCGGCGGCGGCTCAGCGAGGCCCCCGGCGATGGCTCCGGCACGTTCACCCCAGCGTTCTCCCACCGCTTCGGGCAGTGTGGGCGCGGCGGGCAGTTCTACCCCACGCTTGGTCAGCGCGCCGAACACGCCATGCGCCAGCCGCTTGGGCCCGCCCGACAGCAGCGGCAGCGCGGTCGCGACCACCGCGTGCGGCGGCGTATCCAGCCGCAGCCATTGCGCGAGCATCAGCCTAAGCACGGTGCGCGACTTGGCATCGTCGGGAAGAACCTCGCGCGTCACGCTGTCGATCAGCGCATCGAAATTGACCAGCCAGCGCAAGGTTTCCGCCGCGATCGCGCGCGCCAGCCCCGCGTCGGGCGCGGGCAGACCGCGCAGCGCCGCCGTCTCGTTCTGCTCCAGCGTCTCACCCCGGCGCAGCACGCCGTCGAGCAGGCGCAGCGCCGCGCGGCGTGCGGGCAGGCCGGGAACCTCGCTACCGGCTTTAGCCATGCTTGAATTCGCGAACGGACAGGATCATTTCTCTCATATGAAACGCGCTACCGAACGCCCCGAAGGATTCAAGAAGCCTGCGCACTGGAACGACGATCCGCCGCCCCAGCCGCAGCCGATCGACGCGAGCGTGAAAGACCCCACGGGCCTCAGCCCGACGCGCTACGGCGACTGGGTGAAAGACGGGATCGCGATCGATTTTTAGTGGTGATCCTCCCCGTTTTGCGCAGCCAAACGGGGAGGAATTGGTCAAAGCTTCTCCAACCGGATCTGCAATCCATCCTTGGGCTGCGGGATCGGCCAGGCCTGCCATGCGGGCGCGTAGCCATCGCTTACTTCGACCCGGCAGCGGGTCAGCAGGTGCGCCATCATGATCTTGATCTGCATGTAGGCGAAGTGGAGCCCCAGGCACATGTGCGCGCCGCCGCCGAACGGCACCCACGCATATTTGTGCCGCGCCTTTTCCGCCTCGCGGGTGAAGCGCATCGGGTCGAAGCTTTCCGGATTGTCCCAGATTTCCGGGTCGTGGTGGACGAAGTGCGGGTTCACTCCCACCGGAGTGCCCGCCGGAATGCGGTATCCACCGAACTCGAACTCCTCCAGCGCGCGACGCGGGATAGAGGGCACGGGCGGCATCATGCGCAGCGCTTCCTTGAACGCCATTTCGGTCAGCTCGGCCTGGCCAAGCTCGTCGTAATTGAGCGGGCGCCCCTTGCCCCCGGTGATCGCGCGCAGTTCTTCGCGCAAGCGGTCCTGCCATTCGGGGTTCTTCGCGAGGTAAAAGACCAGCGTCGTGGCGGACGACGTGATCGTGTCGTGCGCCGCCATCATCAGGAAGTTCATGTGGTCGACCACCTCGTCGACCGGAAGCAGGCTGCCATCCTCGCGCGTGGCGGTGGCGAACTGGCTGAACATGTCCTGCCCGCCGCCCTCGGCGCGGCGACGCTCGGTCTCGCGGGTGAAATAGTCGACCAGATAGGCGCGCCCGTCGACGCCCTTCTTGAGCTTGGTGAACGGCAGCGGGCGCCGGATCGGCGCGACCGAGGCCTGCACCATGTCGACGAAGGCCTGGTTCACCTTCTCAGCTTCGGGGCCGAACGGAATACCGATGAAGCTGTCCGCCGCCAGATCGAGCGTCAGCTGCTTGATCGCTGGATAGAAGGCCATGTCGCCCGCGCCCCATTCCTCGACCCGCTGCGCGATGCCGTGGTTGAGCGCGCCGACATAGTGGCGCATCGGTTCGGGCTTGAAGGCGATCGACAGCGCCTTGCGGTCGGCGCGGTGATGGTCGAAGTCCATCAGCATCAGCCCGCGCGGGAACAGCTGGTCGAGGATCGGGCCCCAGCCCTGCTCGCTCGAGAAAATCTTCTGGCGGTCGAACAGCACCAGCTCGTTCGCATCCGCACCTACCAGCGCCACGACCGTGCCGCCAAAGGCATTGTTCTTGTACACACGCCCGTATTTCTCGACCATCGCGCGGGTGAAGGCGGGCGGATCGGCGAGCATCTTGAAGGTGTTGCCGATGATCGGCAGGCCGGTTTCGCCCGGGATATGGGCGAGGTCCGCATTGGACGGATTGTCTTCCTTCCAGTGAGTCGGACGGACGGAAGCGGGCTGGTGAGCGGCGAGTGTGGCCATCGGGGTCCTCTCCTTATTGACCCCAATGTAAGTTATTTAGAACATCAAATCCAGCCGCCACATTCTCGGCGCAACAATGCCTCGAGCATGGTCAGCCCCGCTGCCGAGGTATTGAGGCAGGTGAGCGCGGCAAACTGCTCGCCGCCCGCCTCGGCAAATTGCTCGTGCCCCTGGATTGCCAGTTCCTCGAGCGTTTCGAGACAGTCGGCGGAAAAACCCGGCGCGACCACCGCCAGCCGCCTGGTCCCCGCCTGCGCTTCTTCCGCCAGCACCGCGTCGGTCGCCGGTTCGAGCCACTTGGCGCGCCCGAACCGCGACTGGAAGCTGGTCCGGAACCGCAACCCCTCGCGCGCCATCCTCTCTTCGAGCAGGCGCGCGGTCTTGTGGCAGTGGCAATGATACGGATCGCCCAGTTCCAGCGTGCGCGCCGGCATCCCGTGGAAACTCAGCAGCAGCAGTTCGGGCGTGAAAGCGAGCGCATCGAGCTGGCGCGAAATGTCGGCTGCAAGGGCATCGATATAGAGCGGGTCGTCGTGATAGGGAGGCAAGGTCCGCAGGCTCGGCTGCCAGCGCTGCGCGGCCATCCACTCGTTCGCCTTGTCGACCACGGTCGCGGTCGTTGCCGAGCAATATTGCGGGTAAAGCGGCGCGAGCAGGATGCGCTCGCACCCGGCATCCTTCAGCTTGGCAAGCTGCTGCGGTATCGACGGTTCGCCGTATCGCATGGCCCAGTCGACCTCAGCCGAACCGCCAAAGGCATGCTGCATCGCCTCTGCCTGCGCCTTGGTGATCGCGGCGAGCGGCGAGCCATCCTCGCTCCACACCTTGCGATAGGCCTCCGCCGATTTGGCGGGCCGCGTGTTGAGGATGATTCCGCGCAGGATCGGTTGCCAGGCGATAGGCGGGATTTCCACGACGCGGCGGTCCGACAGGAATTCGGCGAGGTAGCGCTTCACATCTGCGGTCGTCGGCGCATCGGGCGTGCCCAGATTGACCAGCAGCATGCCGACCTTGCCCGACCTTACGGGCGGGTGCTCACCCGGAAGCTGCTGTTCTTGCCATGTCATCTCTCCCGCCAACGCGAACCGCGCGCGTTCGTCAAGATGACCTTGTTCAGGATGGCATATCCGATGGGGTTTCCGACGGCTCCGGCGATGGGCTGGCATCGGGCTGCGGGGAGGTTGCGGCAGGCGGTGCTGCGGGTGCAGCCTTGCGGGCGAGACGCAAGTCCAGCGGCAGGCTGCGCAAACGCGATCCGATTGCGGAAGACAGCGCATTTGCGATGGCGGGCGGCGCGATGACGGCCCCCAGTTCGCCCGGATCGAACGGCGCGGCATCGCTGGTGACAAAGTCGACCGCAATTTCCGGGCAATCGGCGAGCCTCGGCAGATCGAGCGCGGCAAGGCTCTTCTTGTCCGGGAAACCCTTGGCGAAGCCGATCGACGATCCCAGCGCGAGCGACATGCCGTAAATCAGCCCGCCTTCGATCTGCTGGCGGGCAAGGTCGCGGTTCACGATCCGCCCGATATCCACCGACGCGCTCAGCCGCGTGATTCGCGGGCCGCGCTCACCCGGGCTTGCCTGCGCGACGCAGGCAATGCGCCCGCTCCGGTCGCCCAGTGTCATGCGGTGACAGGCAAGGCCCTGGCCGCCCGCCACCTCGCCGCCATTCCATTCCGCCAGCCGCGCGACGCGCTGCAACACCTCGACCATGCGCAAATCCTGCCCCAGCATCGCAATCCGGTAAGACAGCTTCTCTCGCCCGAGCTTCTCGGCGAGTTCATCGACGAAGCACTCGGTGAAGAACGCGCTCAGCGCGTCGCCGCCTCCACGCATGCGCGCCACCGGCAGGTCGATGCTGACGGGGACATGATCCACGGCGAGGTTGGGGATCGAATAGGCCGGAACCGCACCCGACAGCCCAAGTGGGTCGGCCTTTCCGGCGGTCTCTTCGCGCGCGGCCCACGTGGTCCGGTTGTCGAGTGTCCGCGCGCCCTGTTCGCGCATGAAGGGCGGCACCGCGATCCGCGCCTTGAGCGCCACCACGCTGCCATCGCGCCCGAGCCGCGCGCTCATTTCGGCGGAGGCGGGCGCGCGCGGCGGGCTCCTGAGCATTTCCTGCCACCGGCTCCACGTCAGTTGCACCGGGCGATCGAGTTCGCGGGCGATTACCGCTGCCTCGATCGCGTGCAGGTGATCGAGCCGGGCATCGAAGCTGCCGCCCGCCGCCATCGGCACAAGGATGACATTCTCGACCCCGATACCGATCGCGCGCGCAGCCGCGACCCGCGCGCGCTCGGGCGCCTGGCTGGCGATCCACAGCGTCAGTTTGCCGTCCTTGAGCCAGGCGGTCGCGGTCGCGGTTTCTATCGAAGCGTGGACCGCAGGTGCTATGTCGTAGCGGCGAGTGATCGTCGGCTTGCCCTCGACGACTTCGCTCGCGCCAATCTGCGCGATGCGCGTCGCCGACCCCTTGGCAAGACCCTCGGCGAGGTCGCTGGAGATCGCCTCGCTGCCGAACGGAGTGTCGATGGTGAAGATCGGGCGCATGGCGTCGAGCGCCTTGTTCGCAGCCCACCAGCTCTGCCCCGCCGCCGCCAGCCAGCGGTTGCCTTCGACGACGCCCAGCAATCCCCGGACCTTGGCGGCCGCCTTCTTGTCGTATCTCTTCAGCCGCGAACGGCCGATCGGTCCGTGGCGGATCGCGGCGAAGACCATGCCCGGCAATCGGACATCGCCGGCGAACAGGAAACTGCCATCGACCTTCGCCGGCAGGTCGAGCCGAGGGAACATCATTTCGGCAGCCGGACCCGCGCCGGTTGGCCGTTCGGCCGGTGGCTCGCTGTAGAGGGGCGGCACGTCGGGAGGGTCGCGCCGCGCGGCCCCTTCCGCCAGATCGGCAAAGCGCAGCCGCTTCTTGTCGAAGACGACGAAACCATCGGCGGTACGGCACTGTTCCGGGGCGATCTTCCAACGCGCCGCCGCTTCCTCGATCAGCATGGCGCGTGCGGTGGCCGCAGCCTCGCGTGCGGGGCGCTCGTATGCGGCCAGCGTGGTCCCGGCAGCGGTGGCGGTAAAGCGCGTACGCTCGGCAAACCGGCGCGCGAGCAGCGATTCTGGATCGCTGGCGATATCCGCACCGCCCGCCAGCCACAGCTGTGCCCAATGGCTCGCGAGCGCGGTGTTGGGATAAGCGCCCGCCGGCGGCGCGGGCTCGACCGCGATCTGCCGCCAGTCGGCGCCCAGTTCCATGGCGACGATCTGCGGAATCAGCGTGGTGACGCCCTGCCCCATCTCGCACTGCGGGACCGCGACGGTCACGACACCGTCGGTGGCGATCTTGAGCCATGCATTGAAGCCGACCTCGCCCTCGGCAGGGGCCAGCGGGGCATCGAACCGCTGCGGCAGGAGGACGTAGGCGATGGCGAGCCCGCCACCTGCCGCCGCCCCCGCCAGCACGCCACGACGCGAAATCTTCATGCCGCGCCCATCCGATCCAGCCCTTGCCTCTCACCCGTCGTCACGCGCCCGTCAATAACAGCAAAAATGCGCGGGCAACCCCTGTTTTTCGCGAGAAGTGTGCCTATAACCGGTGACATGAAAATTCTGGACGGGTTCCAATCGCGAATCGCGCTGGCAATGGCCGGCAAAAATCCCTGGGGCAATTCTTCCGGCGACTCATCCGATGGAGGCGATCGATCCGACGCCCCGAAAGGTGGCGATGGGGAAGGCAGCAAGCCCAAGGGGCCGCGCAATCCGTGGCTGCCGCAAGGCGGCGGCGATGGCCCGCGCCGGTCTGCGTCGATCGACGATATCTTCAAGAACCGTGGGCCCGAAGGGCCGCGCCGCGGGTCCGGCGGGCCGGGCGGCCCCAATTTCCGCATGCCCGAGCGGCCCGGCGGCAAGAGCTGGATCCCGCTGATCGTCATCGTCGTGCTGGCGATCTGGTGCCTGGTGACGAGCTTCCACCTTATCGGCCCGCAGCAAAAGGCAGTGGTCAAGACGCTCGGCAATTATACCCGCACGCTCGATTCCGGGCTGAAATTCACCGCGCCCTTCCCGATCGAAACGATCGAGATCGAGGATGTCGAAGGCGTGCGCGCAGTGACGATTCCGGCGAACCGCGCGAACGCAAAACTGATCCTTACAGGCGACCAGAATCTGGTCGACCTGAGCTACATCGTGCGCTGGAACATCAAGGATCTCGAGCAGTTCAAATTCCGCCTCGCCGAACCCGAAGAGACGGTGAGCGAAGTCGCCGAAGCCGCCATGCGCGCGACGGTGGCGGAAAAAACGCTCGACGAGACATTCTCCGGCCAGGGCCGCGCAGAAATCGAACAGGCGGTGCGCGAACGCATGCAGCGCGTGCTCGACAGGTATCGTGCCGGGATCAACGTTCTCGGTGTCGAAATCGACAAGGCCGACCCGCCGAGCGAGGTGGTCGATGCCTTCCGCGATGTCTCCGTCGCCGAACAGAACGCCGACGCTGCGCGCAACCAGGCGCGCGGCTACGCGCAGCAGGTCATCGCCAACGCGCAGGGTGAGGCGCAGGCCTTCGACAAGGTCTACGAGGAATATCGCCTCGCCCCCGAAGTCACCCGCCGCCGCCTCTATTACGAAACCATGGAGCGCGTGCTCGGCGAAACCGACAAGACCATCGTCGAGGCGGAAGGCGTGACGCCATACCTGCCGCTGCCCGAGGTCAATCGGAGGCGCAGCACCGTAACGCCGCCGCCGGCGGCCCCGTCGGCCACTACGACCCAAGGGGGGCAGTGATCATGCAGAACCTTTGGGAAAACTACCGCGCCGCAATCATCCTTGGCGGACTGATCCTAATCGGGCTGATGCTGAGCATCTACATCGTGCCCGAGGAAGAGCAGGCCGTGGTCCTGCGGACCGGGGAACCGGTGCGCGTGGTCAACACGGTCAACGGCACCACCGGCGCGGGGCTCTACGTGCGCCTCCCGCTGATCGAGAGCGTGCGTCTGATCGACAAGCGGCTGCTCGACCTCGAAATGACCGACGAGGAAGTGCTTTCGCAGGACCAGCAGCGCCTGCTGGTCAATGCCTATGCCCGGTTCCGGATCGTCGATCCCGTCCGCATGGTCGAACGTGCGGGCACCACCGATGGCGTGCGCGTGGCGCTCGAGCCGATCCTCAACTCGGTGCTGCGGCAGGAACTCGGTCGTCGTACCTTCCAGTCGATGCTGACCGCCGAACGCGGCAGCGCGCTGGCCAACGTGCGCGCGAATCTCGACCGGCAGGCTCGCCAGTACGGTGCCGAGGTGGTCGATGTGCAGATCAAGCGGACCGACCTGCCAGATGGTGCACCGCTGCAATCCGCCTTCCAGCGGATGCAGAGCGACCGCCAGCGCGAGGCGCGTACGATCCGCGCGCAGGGTGATCGCGACGCGCGGATCATCCGCGCCGAAGCCGATGCTTCTGCCGCCCGCATCTACGCCGAAAGCTTCGGCAAGGACCCGGATTTCTACGATTTCTACCGCGCCATGCAGAGCTACAACGAAACGTTCCGCAAGGCCCGGGATGGCGAGGAGCCGAGGGGCGATAGCAACATCATCCTTTCCCCGGACAACGAATATCTGCGGCAGTTCCGCGGACGTCGTTGACCGTTCGTCGAACGAAATCGCCGTTCGCCAAAACGACGGCGGTTCGTTCAATCGCGATTAAGCGCCCCCGGCGTTCAAAAGAGCCAGGGGATAGGACCGGCCCGTGAGGCGTTGTCGCCAGCGGGGGCCGACGAGAGAAAAAGGAACCAGAAGGACGTGAGACCCGTGCGATATGCTTATGGCGTAACTTCCGCACTGCTGCTCGGCGGTGCGACCATCTCCCTCATCACCGGCCAACCCGCCGGCGCGCAGGTGGCCCAGAACGACGACGCGCGGATCACCGCGGTCACACCGCGCGCGGGTGCGCCCGCGAGCTTCGCCGACCTGACCGAACAGCTCGCACCGGCGGTGGTTAACATCTCCACCCGGCAGAGGGTCGAGGTGCAGAGCTCCAACCCGTTCGCGGGAACGCCGTTCGAAGGCATGTTCGGCGATCGCGGCGGCGACCAGCCGACGACCCGCGAAGGCCAGTCGCTCGGCTCCGGCTTCCTGATTTCCGCAGACGGTTACGTGGTGACCAATAATCACGTCGTCACGCCGCAAGGCAACGGCACGGTCGAAGAGATCACCGTGACGATGCCCGACGGGTCCGAATACGAAGCGAAGATGGTTGGCAAGGACGCCGAATCCGACCTCGCCGTTCTCAAGATCGACCGCGCCGAACCTTTCCCCTTCGTCAAGTTCGGCGATTCGGCGCAGGCACGCGCGGGCGACTGGGTCGTCGCGATCGGCAACCCCTTCGGCCTTGGCGGCACAGTCACCAGCGGGATCATCTCTTCGGTGCTGCGGACCGCAGGTGCAGGTGCCTACGACCGCTTCATCCAGACCGACGCGGCGATCAACCGGGGCAACTCGGGCGGTCCCCTGTTCGACATGCAGGGCAATGTCATCGGCATCAACAACGCTATCCTCTCGCCCTCGGGCGGCAGCGTGGGCGTGGGCTTCGCCATTCCGGCAGACACCGCGGCCCCGATCGTCGAGCGTCTGCGCAGGGGTGAAGCGATCGAACGCGGCTATCTGGGCGTCAGCATCGGCCCGGTGACCGACGATTTCGCCGCCGCTCTCGGCCTGCCGCGCAACCGCGGCGAAGTCGTTCAGTCCGTCGTCGACGGCGAAGCGGCCCAGAAGGCGGGAATCGAGCCGGGCGACGTCGTGATCTCGGTCAACGGCAAGGACGTGACGCCCGACCAGACGCTTTCCTTCCTCGTGGCGAACGTGAAGCCGGGCACCACGATCCCGGTTACGCTGATCCGCGACGGAAAGCAGCGCACGATCAAGCTCAAGGTCGGCACTCGGCCCAGCGCCGAAGAACTCGCCCAGTCCCAGATGTTCGGCGACGAGGGCGAGGAAGACGAGATGAACGCGCCGCTCGATCAGGAAGAATTCCTGGCCGAGAAGCTGGGTCTTGGTGTTGTCCCGATCAATCCGGGGATTGCCCGCCAGCTGGGCATTTCTGCCGAGACGACTGGCCTGGCCGTTGCCGCGGTCGATCGGAATTCGGATGCGGCGCGTAAGGGTATCCAGCGCCGCGACATCATCCTCTCCGCAAACTACCGCCCGGTGACGTCGGCCGAGCAGCTCGAGGGCATCGTCCGCGACGCCGAGCGTGATGGTCGCAACGCCGTCGTGCTTCGCGTTCAGCGCGCGCGTGGCCCCGCAGGCTACGTGGCCGTACGCATTCAGGACTGACCCAACGGTCCAGCTCAAATGAAAGCCCCGCCGGAGCGATCCGGCGGGGCTTTCTCATGTCCGACGCTGGCTTCGAACGATTGGGCTCAAGGCGCGAGGCGCGGCTTACTGGTTCTGCTGTCGCTGCGATGGGGGCAGATTGGGCGCCTCTCCACGACCCGCCGGCTGCGCCGGGGTGGGCCTCGGTAACGGCGTGGGGGGCGGCTGCTGCTGCGGCGGCTGCGGGCGAGCCGCTTGCCCTCCGCTGTTGTTACCGCCGATCGCACGCCGGAGGAAATCGTCGTCGACCGCCTGCTGCTCGCCGTCGGCACCTTGGCCGGGCTGCGAACGCGGCTGTTCGGTCACCGCCTCGCTCGACGGGCCCGGCTCGCCTGCGCCCCGCCCCGGTTCGATCAGGTTGCCCTGTTCGTCGATGAAATAATAGTCTTCCGGGTCGCCGTAGTTGAACTCTTCGTTCGGCTCACTCTGCCAGTCGGGCAGGTCGGTATCGGTTTCGAAAGGCTCGATCGGGCGATCCTTGACCGCGAAGCGCATGAACGCGGCAAAGGCCTTCGCCGGTGCGGCCCCACCGGAGAGGCCGGCGACTGCCTTGTTATCGTCGCGACCCATCCACACGCCGGTGGTCAGACCGGACGAGAAGCCGACGAAATAGCCGTCCTTGTTCGAACTCGTGGTCCCGGTCTTGCCCGCGACCGGGCGCCCGATCTGCGCCGCCTTGCCGGTGCCGGTCTGGACCGCCGCCTGCAGCAGGTCGGTCATCTGGGTGGCCACGTAATCGGGCACCAGCCGCACGTCGCGGGGCTTCTCGTGCTGGTAGAGCGTCTCACCCGAAGCGGTCGTCACCTTGACGATGCCATAGGGTTCCACCGCCATGCCCCCGTCGGCGACCGAGGCAAACGCGCGCGTCATGTCGAGCAGGCGGACTTCGGAACTGCCCAGCACCATCGAGGGGAAGGTGGACACAGGCGAGGTGATCCCGAACCGCCGCGCCATCGAGGCGACCGTGCCGAACCCGACTTCGTTGCCGAGCTGCGCCGCGACCGTGTTGACCGAATAGGCGAAGGCCTGGCGCACGCTCATCTCACCTGCATAGCGCCCGTTGTAATTCTTGGGGCTCCAGCCATCGATGGTGATCGGCGCATCGACTACCTTGTCATCGACACGGTAACCGGATTCGAGCGCGGCGAGATAGACGAACAGCTTCCATGCCGACCCTGGCTGCCGCTGTGCGACCGTTGCGCGGTTGAAATTGCTGGTAACGTAGTCGGTACCGCCGACGAGCGCGCGGATCGCCCCGTCGCGGTCGAGCGAGACGAGCGCACCCTGCGTGCCCTTGGGAGCATTGGCTTTCACCGCCGCGCTCGCTGCGCGCTGCATCCCGGTGTCGATCGTGGTCCACACCTCGATAGGCTCGAGCGTGTTGGGCAGCAGGATATCGAGCTGCGGCAGCGCCCAGTCGGTAAAATAGCGGACCGAGTTCTGACCCGGCTCCTGCTTCAGCTTCACCGCCGTCGGATCGACAGACGCCTGCTCGGCGGTAATCAGCCCCTGTTCGCGCATCAGCCGCAGCACCACCTGTGCGCGGCCCACAGCGGCATCGACGTCGGCGGTCGGCGAATAGCGGCTCGGGGCCTTGACCAGCCCGGCGATGATCGCTGCTTCGGCGGTGCTCAGCTCGGTCGCAGGATGGCTGAAGAACTTGCGGCTGGCGGAATCGACCCCGTAGGCACCGCCGCCGAAATAGACCTTGTTCAGATACAGCTCGAGAATCTGTTCCTTGTCGAACTTCATCTCGATCGCCATCGCCAGCACCGCTTCGCGGACCTTGCGGTCGAGCGTGCGGTTGGAATTCAGGAAGACGTTGCGCGCCAGCTGCTGCGTAATGGTCGAGGTGCCGCCGACTCGCGCGCGAGAGCCGGTGAGCCCTTCGATCAGCGCGCCGCCGGTGCGCCAGATGTCCACTCCGAAGTGCGAGTAGAAGCGGCGATCTTCCACGGCGACCATCGCCTGCTTCATCTCGTCGGGGATTTGGTCCTGGTCGAGCCACTCGCCGTAACTCGGCCCAAGCTCGAAGATCTCGCTGCCATCGGCTGCGCGCACGACGATGGTCTGCGCGGTCTGCGCCGCCTTGAGTTCATCGTAGGAAGGCAGCGAGCGCGCTGCGAAGGCGACAGCCAGAAACAGGAAGATCACCGCGAGCAGCGCAAGGCCGAAGGCCCACATCAGCGTCAGGCGGAGCCAGCGCGGCGTCTTGTCCCACATCTCGGCGCCAGGAAAACGACGTTTGTTATCGCCGCGCGTGGTTACGTACCTTGCCATCTAGGTGCCTTGTTCCGGCCTGCGGTGCGCCGCGACACGCACCAGAAATGTCGCATCTCGCCTATGCAGGGACAAAGCTCAATGGCGAATGAATGGAAGACATTTTTCCGCCGCAATTCGCGATCAGCTGCCGACCGGCGGATCGCCTGCGGCTTCGAACTCCAGCGCAACCGAGTTGATGCAGTAACGCAGGCCGGTGGGACGCGGCCCATCGGGAAAGAGGTGGCCAAGGTGCCCTTCGCAATTCGCACACAACACCTCGGTCCGGGTCATCCCGTGCGAAGTATCCTCGCGCGTTTCGACCGCGTCGTCTTCGGCGGGCGCATAGAAGCTGGGCCAGCCCGATCCGCTGTCGTATTTCTCGTTGCTGCGGAACACCAGGTTGCCGCACCCGGCGCAGTAATATTCGCCCTCGTCCTTCAGTTTGTCGTATGCGCCGCTGAAGGCACGTTCGGTACCGGCCTCGCGCAGGACGGCAAACTGTTCGCGCGTCAGGCGTTCGCGCCACTGGTCTTCGGTCAGGTTCAGCTTGTCGGTCATCGGAAATTTCCTTTCGCCACTACTATGGGCGGGGAACGGGTGCGTTCCGCGTCAATCGTCCAGCTGGTTATAATGCGCCGGCGGCTGGATCACATCCATCCGCTCACTCAACAAAGGGCCGAAGCTGGGCCTGCTCTTGAAGGCGGAATACCAGTCGCGCGTCGGACCGTGATCCTTCCAGTCGATCCCGCCGAGGTAGTCGGCGACCGATAGCTGCGCGGCGGCGGTGATGTCCGCCAGGCTCATTTGCGGCCCTGCCAGCCACGCCCGGTGATCGAGCAGCCAGTCGAGATAGTCGAGATGCGCGTGCGCCAGCTTCATCGCTTCACGGATGATCCGCGAGTCGGGCGGTTGGCGCAACACCAGTCGCTTCTGCATCCGTTCGTGGAGCAGCGGCATGGTCACGTCGCCGAAAAGGTTTTCTTCGAACAGCGCGACCAGCCGGCGAATCTCGGCGCGGGCGAGTGCCGAACCGTTGATCATCGGCGCGCGGTCGACCGTCTCTTCGAAGAATTCGCAGATCGCGGTCGAGTCGCTCAGCACGATGCCCTTCTCGGTCTCCTCGACCACCGGCACACGCCCTGCGTGGTTCATGTCGAAGAAGTCGTCGTCGGCCTTCCACGGATCGATCCGCTGGAGGCCGAAGGGCACGCCCTTTTCGCGCAGCAGGATGCGTACCTTGCGGCTGAACGGGCAGAGGGGGAATTGGTGGATGGTCCACATGCGCGCCCCAGATGGAGCATTCGCGTTCGCAAATCCAGATGCTTGGCGCGGCTTATTCGCTTGCCGGTGTCGTGTGTGCGCTAGAGCCCCGAGGCGTCGAGCAGAAGCAGGCAGGGCGGCATGATTTCGTCGAGCGAACCATCCGCCAGGATTGCGCCTGCTTCGGCCCGGAGCCGCTCCTCGATCGTCGCCCGGGTTAGCCCAGCCTGATCCATCAGCTGCGCGCCGGAGCGCACGAAGAACTCGCGTCCGCGCTCGGCCATTGGCGGGTATTCGAGCGCGGCTGGATCGCCCTTACTCTGCCGTTCGGCCACGAGGGCGAAGGCCGCCGAACAGCGAAGCGCGCCCTGCTGCGCCGCGTTGAGCGGAGCGGGCGTTCCCGCTTCGACGGGGTCGGCTGTGCCCGCGACGGGCTGGGAAACGAGAAAAACGAGAGTCAGGAGGTTGGCGATCATGGTCCGCGACTATACCTGAGTTCCATCAAACGCGCTGCCCCCTTCTGGGCGATAGCGCGAAAACAAGACGAACCGTTGCCAACAGGAGCCAATTTCTATGTCCGACCATTCCTCCCTCCACCTCCTGATCGGCGGCGAAAAGCTTACTGGCGGCAGCCGCGAGACGCAGGACGTGATCGACCCGGCAACCGCCGAAGTGCTCGGTTCGCTGCCGCACGCGACCTCGGACGATCTCGACACCGCGCTCGCCAATGCGGACAAGGGTTTCCATGCGTGGCGCAAGGAAAGCGCCGACAAGCGCGCCGCCGCGCTCAACAAGGCCGCGCAGCTTATCCGGGAGCGCGCGAACGATATCGGCATGCTGCTGACCCGCGAACAGGGCAAGCCGATCAAGGAAGCGGTCGGCGAAGTGATCTACTGCGCGATGCTGTTCGAATTCTACGCCGGTGAAGCCAAGCGCACCTATGGCCGATCGCTGGTTCGCCCCGAAGGCCAGTCCGCGCGCGTGATCTACGTTCCGGTCGGCCCCGTTGCCGGCTTCGCCGCATGGAACTTTCCCGCGATCAACGTCGCCCGCAAGATCGGGGGCGCGATCGCGGCGGGCTGCTCGGTCATCGTCAAACCGTCCGAGGAAACGCCCGCAGCCGGCCTCGCGCTGGTCCAGTGCCTGCTCGATGGCGGCGTGCCCGGCGATGTCTGCCAGGTCGTCTTCGGCGTTCCCGACGAAGTCAGCCGCCATCTGCTCGGCTCGCCCATCATCCGCAAGGTAACCTTCACCGGCTCCTCCGCCGTGGGCAAGCATCTGGTCAAGCTGGCTGCCGACGATCTGAAGGTGACCACGATGGAACTGGGCGGCCACGCGCCGGTGATGGTGTTCAAGGATAGCGACGTCGAGAAGGTGCTCGATACGATGGTCGGCGCGAAATATCGCAACGCGGGCCAGGTTTGCGTCAGCCCCACCCGCTTCCTGATCGAGGAAGATATCTTCCCCGCCTTCCGCGATGGTTTCGTGGAGCGCGCCAAGGCGATCAAGGTCGGCAACGGAACCGAGGATGGCACGCAGATGGGCCCGATGGCGAACGAGCGTGGTCCGCAAGGCCTCGCCAAGAAGATCGCCGATGCCAAGGACAAGGGCGGCAAGCTGGAAACCGGCGGCGACCGTATCGGCAACCAGGGTTTCTACTTCGAGCCGACCGTGCTCAGCGAAGTGCCCACCAATGCCGAGATCATGAACGAAGAGCCCTTCGGCCCGGTCGCGATCGTCAACCCGATGGCGAACGCGGACGCGATGATCGAAGAGGCGAACCGCCTGCCCTATGGCCTCGCGGCCTATGCCTGGACCAACGATCCCAAGCTGCGCGGTCGCCTCGCCGCCGATGTCGAGGCCGGTATGCTGGCCATCAACGGCGCCAATGTCAGCGCACCCGACGCGCCGTTCGGCGGCGTGAAGTGGTCCGGCTTCGGCCGTGAAGACGGCGCGGAAGGCGTGATGCATTGCATGGTGCCCAAGACAATCCACGAAAGCTGATTCCGCAACACGGGCGGCGTGACCACTGGGTCCGCCGCCCGCTTTTCGATTACCCTCGATCGACGCCGTTTCCCGGCACGCGCACGCATCTTCCTGACACCCGCCAAATAGTGTATTGCACGCCATGGCCTTCACGGAGCACCCCTTGCGGCGTGAACTGGTGCACGAGATGCACTTGCGCCGCTTTGCCCCGGTCGATGCTCCATCCCGCCTGGTCCAGATGGTTTTCCTGATAGAGGAAGACCAACGCGAGGTGGAGCGAGCTCTGCTATCCTCCCCTCCCCTGACACCGCTCTCGTCCAAGCACGAAAACCGCCATGCGGTGTTCGAATTTCCGGGCGGTGTGACCATGCTGTGGGAACGGCAGACCGAAGCCACCACGATCACGCTGATCTCTTCCGAAAGCCACAGCGAAGGCATGATCCCGCTGCTGGAGTGGCTCGGCGAATGGCCCGGTGCCGTGCTGCGCGCGACGAAGCTGTTCGTTGTCGCCAGCGTACCGGATGCGGAAGCATTGCTGCCCGGCATGGGTTTCGAGACCGCAGACCTCGTTTCCTGCCACGTGTGCGGCAGCGTACGCGTATGGTCGGATTTTCGCATTCGGGAAGACGGTTACGGGCGGCTGCTGGTAGCTGCGCAGGATCGGCAGCCCGACGACCTCGGGCGGATCGTCCAGCGCCTCCAGGAACTGGGCAATTACCGCAATCTCGCGCTGGTCGGGTTGCCCGCGGTGCAGCGTCTGATGCCGGAATTGAACGCGCTCGAGGCGCGTCTTGCAAAGCACGCGCAAGCTCTCGCCGCTGATGATGCCGAGCGTGACGACGAGGACCTGCTGCGCGATCTTTCCAAGGTCTCCGCCGAACTCGCGCGGTTACGTTCGGAAAACAGCTATCGCACCAGTGCAAGCCAGGCCTACGCCCAGATCGCCGCCGACCGGCTCGACGCGCTGGCGGTGCAACCGATCGACGGCTTCCAGAGCCTGACCGATTTCACCGAGCGGCGACTTGTGCCCGCCACCCGCACGATCGAGACCTTCACCAACCGCCTGCGCAGGCTATCCGAACGCAGCGGCGATGCCATCGCGCTGCTCAACACGCGCATCGATACGCGGATCAAGGCACAGAACCTCGAACTGCTGCGCTCGATGGAAAGCAGCTTCAACCTTCAGCTGCGGCTGCAGAACCTGGTCGAGGCGCTGTCTGTAATCGCAGCGAGCTACTACGCGGTGGCGCTGATCGCTTACATGGCCAAGGGCGTCGATGCTTTCGGCAAAGAAGATCACGTCGTCGACATAGTCATCGCGTTAATCGCACCGCTGGTGATCCTGACGATCTTCCTGCTGGTCTCGCGTATTCGCCACCGGTTTATTCGGGAAACCGAAACTGCCGTCCACCGTTCGGACAAGGGGCAAGCAGCGCGCGCTATGATCGACAATGAAAAGGGTCTATAGCACCTGCGGGGTTTTGGACATTTGGGTGAGGAGAAGACGTAATGAAGAAGATTCAAGCTTTTATCGGCGGATCAGCTCTTGCTTGTCTCATGCTGACGGCCGGCTGCAACAGCCGCGCGGACGAGGAGCCCGCCACTCCCGAAACGACTGCGGCAGCACCTGCTGCCACCGAAACCGCTGCCGTTGCTACCGAAGCCCCGACGCCAACCGTCGAGTTCGCCAGCCTCACCGGCGATGCCGAGGCGGGCAAGAAAGTGTTCGCCAAGTGCATGACTTGTCACAGTGTCGACGCGGGCGTGAACAAGGTCGGCCCGACGCTGCACGGCGTCGTCGGGCGTCATTCGGGTTCGGTGGAAGGCTATTCCTATTCGGACGCGAACAAGAACAGCGGCATTACCTGGACGCCCGAGGAACTGTACGTTTACCTCGCCGATCCGCAGGCCACGATTCCAGGCACCAAGATGGCCTTCCCCGGCCTGAAGGATCCGCAGGATCGCGCCAATGTGATCGCGTACCTGCAAACACAGTCCTGATCAGCATCGCCGATGCTTGAAAAGGCGCTGTCGCGAAAGCGGCGGCGCCTTTTTCGTGTCCGGTTTGGAGCGACGGTGCGAAGCCGCGCCCTCTCCCCGGTCAGTCAGAAAACTGGCGTCACGCCACCGCGTCCATCCGCGCCAGTTCGCACCGCGACCAGATCTCGCTCAGCGCGTCGATCAGTCGGCCCGTGTCGCCATCGGTGTGCACCGGAGAGGGCGTGATCCGCAGCCTTTCGGTGCCCACGGGCACGGTCGGGTAGTTGATCGGCTGCACGTAGATGCCGTGATTCTCCATCAGCCAGTCGCTGATCATTTTGCACTTCTTCGCATCGCCAACCATCACCGGGATGATGTGGCTCGGGTTGGGAAGGTGCGGGATGCCCATCGCGTCGAGCTTGCGCCGCACCTCGGCCACCCGTTCCTGGTGCAGCGTGCGTTCGCGATCGCTCGTCTTGAGGTGGCGGATGCTCGCCGCCGCACCCGCAGCGACGGCAGGCGGCAGCGCGGTCGAGAAGATGAACCCGCTGGCGAAGGTGCGCACGTAATCGACCAGGTCGGCGCTCGCGGCGATATAGCCGCCCATCACACCGTAGGCCTTGCCCAGCGTTCCCTCGATCACCGTGATCCGGTCCATCAGCCCTTCACGCTCGGCAATTCCGCCGCCGCGCGGGCCGTAAAGGCCGACCGCGTGAACCTCGTCGATATAGGTCATCGCGCCGTGGCGTTCGCACACGTCGAGGATTTCCGCGATCGGCGCGATGTCGCCATCCATCGAATAGACGCTCTCGAACGCGACCAGCTTGGGCACGTCGGGCCCGTAGTCGGACAGCATCCGGTCGAGATCCTCGGGGTCGTTGTGCTTCCAGATCTTGTACGGCGCGCGCGAGGCGCGAATGCCCTCGATCATCGAGGCGTGGTTGAGCGCGTCGGAAAACACCACGCAGCCCGGAATGCGGCTGGCGAGCGTGCCGAGCGCGGCCCAGTTGGAGACGTATCCGCTGGTGAACAGCAGCGCGGCTTCCTTGCCATGCAGGTCTGCCAGCTCGCGTTCGAGCTCGACATGATAGTGATTGGTGCCCGAGATATTGCGCGTACCGCCCGCCCCTGCGCCGCATTCGTCGAGCGCCGCGTGCATCGCATCGACCACCACCGGGTGCTGGCCCATGCCGAGGTAATCGTTCGAACACCACACGGTGACCGGCTGCGTGTCCTCGTCAATAAAGCGAGTCGCCTGCGGAAAATTGCCACGATGGCGCTTGATGTCGGTGAAGACGCGATAGCGCCCCTCCTCGCGAACCGCGTCGAGCTGGCTGGCGAAAAAGGCGTCGTAGTCCATCGGGGAATTCTCCGTCTCGTGCATTATAGCCCCCTCATCGTGTTCACGTGCGCCCGCTTGTCCCGCGCGGCAATAGCCCATCCCCACAGCGCACCATCGCGCAACGGGAGGGCAAAAAACAGGTGTTCGAGCGCGCCCAGCGCTGCGAGCGCAAACAGCAGGCTGCCCGCGACGGCATCCGCGTCGGGCACGGCAAGCGCCGCCTCCACGCCAAGCCATGCGGCCAGTGCGATCGTCGCGGCAATGCTGGCGCCTAGGAGGGCGGTGAAGCGGTTGGGGCCGAAATAGCTGGTCAGATAGGCAAGGTGGCGCGGCAGGATGTCCGTGCTGGCATTTGGTACGCCAGCGAAAAGGTTGAGCTTGGCCAGCAACCGCAGCGCAAACAGCAGCGCGAAGATCTGTGCGCCGATCGGATTGGACTGCCCCCACGAGAGTGCGATCAGGATCGCAGCCGTTGCCGCAAGCGCGATTTCGTGATGGATCACCGCACCGGTCGCGAAGCGGAAACGCGCCTTCTCCCCCGCACCCTCAGGGCAGGGATCGCGGCGCGGGCCGGTGACACCGCCCGTCAGGAAGGCCAACTCGTGCCAACCCCAGATCGCCAGCGCACCGGCAAAACCCAGCATTGCCCCGTTCGCGCCTTCCATCGGCAGCGAGAGGACAACCGCCACCAACCCGGCTGCACCCGCGACCCCCGCGATCAGCAGGCTGCGGGCAAAGGTTTCGCGCGCACGGTTTGCCGCCCAAGCGATCAGCCCGGTGGCAACGAACCACACCGCGATCACCGCCAGCACGGGCAGGACATGATCGGCGAAGCTTACCATGCGGGTTGCAGCCGGACGGTTTGCGGCAGCGCATTGGTGCGGGTCCGGTGGAAATACATGCTGGTGAAGGCAACACCCGCACCTGCCATCCCACTGACGCGTTTCATCAGACCGCCAAGGCCGCCTTGCGCCTTGCCCGCATCGATCCGGTCGGCGGCGTCGCGCAGCCGCGCCATCTTCGCGCGGAAAGCGGGGGCGTCGGTCTCCAGCTCGACCGGGAAGACCTGCCGGGCAATCTGGTTGCAGACCGAGAACACCTCGTAATCATACTCGGTCGGATCGACCCCCAGTGCTTCGTGGAAGACCGGGCGATTATGGTCGCGCACGAACATCGTCGCGTAGACCGACAGCAGGAAGAAACGGATCCACAGCTTGTTTTTGCCACGCAGTAGCTTCGGATCGGACCGCAGCAGCATGGCGAAGGCCTCGCCATGGCGGAATTCGTCGTTGCACCACTCCTCGAACCAGTCGAAGATCGGGTGGAACTTGTGCTGCGGGTTCGCGGCCAGATGCCGGTAGATCGTGATGTAGCGCGCGTAGCCGATCTTTTCCGACAGGTAGACCGCGTAGAAAATGAACTTCGGTTTGAAGAAGGTGTATTTCTTGGTCTTGGTCAGGAAGCCCAGATCGACGCCGATCCCAGCATCCTTCAGGCTCTCGTTGATGAAGCCCGCGTGCCGACTCTCGTCGCGGGCGAGCAGCTTGAACAGCTGCTTCACGTCCGGGTTCTTCGTCCGCTTCGCGATCTCGGCATAGAGCACGCAGCCGGAAAACTCCGAGGTCATCGAGCTGACGAGGAAGTCGGTGAATTCCTTGCGCAGCGCGGGCGGCAAGTTCTCGATCACCCCGGTGAAGCTCTCATTGTGCTTGAAGTGCATCTTGTTAGGATCGCCGATCATCTCTTCGATCAGCGCGTCCCACTCCTCGCGTACCGGTGACACATCGATCGCGTCGAGCGCGTCGAAATCGGTGGTGTAGAAACGCGGGGTCAGCATCGTATCCTGCGTCGCCAGCGCCATCGCCTCTTCGCTGGTCATCGGCTTGTAGGCGTTCATTTGATCCTCCCGGCGTTGAAGCTGACCTCGTAGAGTTCGGTCAGGTCGAAATAGGCGGCGAGACGGGTGAGCCCGCGCCTGACGGGCCCTGCGCGGGTCACGGTGGCGGTGCGTTCGAAAGTTTCGCGGCTGCCGAACGGGATCGAGATCGGCGCGCCATGAACGCGGACCTTGTCGCCCGCCTCCATCGCCACCGTATCGGGCAGTTCCACATGCGCGTGGAAATGCTCGGAGCTTTGCTCGACCAGGATGCGACAGGGAATTTCGAAGGTGCGGCTGCCCATCAGGTGGCCTCCCTTTCCAGCAGCACTGCAAAGGCCGCGCGGTTGCCCTTCCCGAAGGCGTCCAGTTCGCGGGTTTCGCCCGTTGCGGGATCGGTTAGCGTCAGCCCGCCATTGTCCCAGAGGGTGAGCTCGAACGGCGTCGCGGCGTCCAGCCCTTCGCGCTGGCGGACATGCGCAAGGCCGCGCATGGTGGAGCGGATGAAGCCACCGGTGCCCGGCTCGACCCGCGCGATTTCGGTGTCCGTCGCAGCGTCGTAGACCACCACGCCGCCGTCCGCAGCGTCCTGAAAATGCAGGCTCCGGCTGATAGCCATCTGCGTCCCCGCAGCCGTCCGCGAAATCTCGGGCACGGCGTCGCGCCCGATTAACCCGAAGCTGACCGAGGATGCGAGCGCGAGCGCCAGTCCCGCCACCGCCGCCAGCGCGATCAAGGGTGCCTTGGGCGAGGGTTCGAAGTGGTCGTGGTGGAGGCTCATGCCAGTGCGCCCTCGATAGTCGGTGCCGGTGCCGACGGAGCGGCGATGGCGCCGGGTCGTTCGATCCGGTTATGCGCCGCCACCGCTTTTGCCAGCCGTTCGGCCACGGTCGCGGCGTCGGCAAGCCCGCGCATCATCGGCTGCGGATGGCTGAAGCGCCACGGGCGGGCGTGCGGCCACAGCAGCAGATAGCCGAGCGAATGCCCGCCGATTACTTCGAGCGCGATCTCGCCATAGCCGTGCCCGCGATCGGCCAGGTCCGCGGCACCGATCTTCGCGAGCGGCAGATTGATCGTCTTCTCGATCGCCATGCCGACATGCAGGATGATCCGCCGATCGGTCAGGATATAGCGCGTCGTGCGTGCCGATACGAAAGCGATGGCGTAGAGGATCGCCATAACCGCCGCCCCCGCGAGCAGCGTTAGCGCAGCACCGCCCAGCCCCCCGCCGAACAGGATGGCGATCGCCGCGAGCAGCGCGAAATAACCGGCGATGACCGGGGTCCGGAACGCCGTGCGGGCGAGCACTATTGCATTGGGCGCACCCTGCCACAGCACCGCCTCGTCGGCCTGCGGACGCCACAAGGTCTCGGCCTGCGAAGCGCTCAGTACGGGGCCCCTGCCATCGCTCATAGCAGCGGCTCCTGTCTTTCAGGCGTCGCATAGAGGTATCCACCGCCGAAATAGGCGACGATCCGCTCTTCCTCGTAGAAGGTGATCCGGTCGGGCGCGGCGGGTGTTGGAGCGCCGGCGAACTGGGCAGCCAGCAGCGCGTCGATAGTGATGGTCCCGCGCCTCTTGTTGACCAGTGCCATCGGCATCGGCGCGAGCACGTTGACACCGCCGGGGGTGGTGATCGCAAGATAACGGATGACGTGCTCCGACCGGTCGATCCAGACTTCGCTCACCGTGCCAGCGACTTGGCCATCGGCCCCCAGCACCGTCATCCCGATCGGGTTGGGATCGCGCGTAGCGATTGTGATCTCTGCCTCGAGGCTCAAAGGCACGATCCTCGGTTCGCCGTGCGCGGTGACATCTGGCACATTCTTGCGGTTGGCCCATGAGGCCGGGCCAATTCCGTCGAGCAGCGGATCGCCGGTCGGCACATAGGGCGCGCCACTGGCGCCGAAAGAGCGCCTGGCCGGAAGATCGACACGCTCACGGGCACCGTTTTCTGGAGTTGAGGTGCCATGCCCGTGCGGCAGCCTGAAGGTCTTGGGGGTCGCGCGGCTCAGCGGCCCGCCGAAGCTTTCGACCAGACCGGTCGCCTCGTCTTCCAGCGGATAGCCTTCGCGCCGGTCTTCGCGGCGCAGGTAGAAAATCAAGCCGACGAAGAACAGCACGAAGGCGAAGAACACGAGTTGGGTGATATCGAGCGAACCCACGATATGTGAATCGATCATTTGCGCTCTCCTTGCGTGGCGGTCATGTCGGGAACTCGCGCAGTCCGAAGGAACCCGCGATGGGCTGCGTGCCGCCGAGATCCCGACGACGCGCGACGAGCGGGCCGAGCGCCACGAGCGCAGCCAGCAAGAGAACGATTTCGATGATGTAGACCCCGGCATACCCGGCGGCGGGGGTGTTGAGCGCGCCCGACAGCCCACCTGCGGATGCGGTATGCGACAATGCGTCGCGCAAGCCGCCGCCGATGGCGATGGCGAGACCGGCGCAGCTCGCCTGCACCGCGCCCCATGCGCCCAGCGCCAGCCCGGCACCCTCGCCGCGCGCGCGAACCATCGTTTCGGTCAGCGTGCCGACCGAAAACAGGCCGAGGCCGAGGCCAATCGCGAAGGCTCCGGCAAACAGCAGCAGGACCGATGCGAAGGGCGCGGCGAACAGCACCAGCAGGAAAGCGGTGATCCCGGCGACAAGCCCCACGCCCGCCAGCCGCAACGGGTCTCCGCCGTGCGAAAGACTGCGCCCGGCAAGGCAAAAGCCCGTCAGCGCGCCCCCGGCCCATGCGCCCGTCAGCATCGTCGTGCTGCCGACAGACAGGCCAAGAATCTCTCCGCCATAGGGCTCGAGCAGCGCGTCCTGCATCGCGAAGGCGGCCGCGCCGATGCCGATTGCAGCCAGCAGGCGGGCGGTGCGTTCTTCGGCAACGAACGCCCGCCACAGCGTCATGAAGCTTGGCCCCTCGGAGTCAGATGCCGTGCGCAACGTACCGCGCGGCTCCTGCTTCCACAAAGCGACAATGTTGAGAACGAGCGTCAGCGCCGCCGCGCCCTGGATCACCTGCACCAGCCGGGTGGGCGAGAAATCGACCAGCAGCGATCCGATCACCAGCGCAGCCAGCATCGTGCCCGCCAGCAGCATGACATAGAGCAGCGCGACCGCGCGCGGACGCTTGTCTTCGGAGGCAAGATCGGTCGCCAGCGCCAGCCCGGCGGTCTGCGTCGTATGCAGCCCAAGCCCGGTCAGCAGGAAGGCAAACGCGCTGATCGCGATGCCCAGCGCAGCGTGATCGGGACCGGACAGCAGCAGCAGTGCAAAGGGCATGATCGAGAGGCCGCCGAACTGCATCATCGTGCCGAGCCAGATATAGGGCACCCGCCGCCACCCGAGCACCGAGCGATGCGTGTCCGACTTGTGACCGATCAGCGCACGCAGCGGTGCTACCAGCAGCGGGATCGCGATGATCGTGGCGACCAGCCCGGCGGGGATCGACAGCTCGACGATCATCACCCGGTTCAGCGTGCCGGTCAGCAACACCGCCGCCATCCCCACGCTCACCTGAAACAGCGCCAGCCGCAAAAGGCGCGACAGCGGCAGCTCTGCACTCGCCGCATCGGCGAAGGGCAGCCACGTCGTGGCCACCTGCATCCACCGGGCAGACAAGGGCGGGCGCTCGCTCATCAGCCGCGCACCAGCTCGATCGCGTGGCTGATATAGAACCCGCTCGAGACGCGTTCGCTGCGGGCGACGCGCCATTCGGGCAGGTCCCGTGCGAGGCGCGCCCGAAGCTGCTCTTCGCCAAGCGGCACCAGCCGAGGCGAGCGGTCGCTGCGTGGGAACAGCTTGCCCGCCTGATACATCGCGAACAGCAGCGGCGTGCGCGGTACGAAGGTGAACAGCATCGACTGAGAAGTGCGCTCGCCCAGCTGCGCCAGCGCCGCAACCAGATCCGCCTCGCGGTAGTGGATCAGCGAATCCATCGCGACGACATGCGCAAACTCGCCCAGCGCCGGGTCGAGCATGTCGCCCGATCGCCACGCGATCTTGCCGTGGCCGAGAAACGAAGGCTCGCGCTTGCGCGCCACCTCGACCAGCCCAGCCGCGACATCCACGCCAGTGACTTCCGCCCCGCGATAGGCCACCTCCACGCTGAAGGCTCCGGTACCGCATCCTGCATCGAGCACGCGCGTGCGCCGAAGGTCTTGCGGCAACCAGGATAGCAGCGTGCCCCGCATCGCATCGCGCCCTGCCCGCACCGTGGCGCGCACGCCGCTGACCGGCGCGTCCGACGTCAGGTCGATCCACGCCTTCTGCGCAGTGCTGTCGAAATAGGTCGCCAGCCGGTCGCGGTTGAGATCGTAGGGCGTTGCCCCGCCTTGCTGGATTGCTTGGCTCGCCATTATTCGAACCCCAGAAAATCGAAGATGTCGCGGTCCTTCATCGCGGTCGCTTCGGACGGGTCGACACCGTCCCACAGAAGTTGCGCGAGGCGGATATATTCGAGCTGCGCGGCGAGCACCTCGGGGCACTCCTCCATCTCGAACAGAGTGCACTTCTTCAGGCGGCTGCGGCGGATCGCATCCAGATCCTGGAAATGCGCCAGCCGCTGCATCCCGATCTCACCGCAGAAGCGGTCGATCTCGTCGGTCTCGCGGCTGCGATTGGCGACCACGCCTGCGAGGCGCACATCGTAGTTCTTCGCCTTCGCGCCGATCGCGGCGACGATCCGGTTCATCGCGAAGATCGAGTCGAAATCGTTCGCGGCGACCACCAGCGCGCGCTCGGCATGTTGCAAGGGCGCAGCGAACCCGCCGCACACAACGTCGCCCAGCACATCAAAGATGACGACGTCGGTGTCTTCGAGCAGGTGGTGCTGTTTCAACAACTTCACCGTCTGGCCGACCACATAGCCACCGCAGCCGGTGCCCGCAGGCGGGCCGCCCGCCTCGACGCACATCACGCCGTTGTATCCTTCGAACATGAAGTCCTCGGTCCGGAGTTCCTCGGAGTGGAACTCGACCTGTTCGAGCGCATCGATCACCGTCGGCATCAGCTTCTTGGTCAGCGTGAAGGTGCTGTCGTGCTTGGGATCGCAGCCGATCTGCAGCACCCGGTGGCCGAGCTTGCTGAACGCGGCGGAGAGGTTGGAAGAGGTGGTCGACTTGCCGATCCCGCCCTTGCCGTAGACCGCAAAAACCTTCGCGCCCTTGATCTTGTCGCTCGGATCGAGCTGAACCTGGACGGAGCCGTCGCCATCACCTCGATCAATGGCGGGCGGTGCCTGTGTCGCGGCGTCTAGCATCATAGTCTCCTCATTCGGCCGCGACCACGCCTTCGAGCCGATCTTCCAGATCGTCGCTCGCCGCGCGCAGGGCTGCCAGTGTGTCTTCGTCGGGTTCCCAGAGCTTGCGCTCGCAGGCTTCGAGCAGGCGGTTCGCCACCCGCGCGGATGATTTCGGGTTGAGCGCGGAAAGCCGCGCGCGCATCGCGTCGTCGAGCACGAAGGTCTCGCTGATCTGCTGGTAGACCCACGGCTTCACATCGCCGGTCGTCGCCGACCAGCCGAGCGTGTTGGTCACGTGGTTCTCGACATGCCGCACGCCTTCGAAGCCGTGCTTGAGCATCCCTTCGTACCACTTGGGGTTGAGGGTGCGGGTGCGCGTTTCGAGGTCGATCTGCTCGCCCAGAGTGCGCACCTTCGCCGCCCCATACGTCGCATCGAGGATATAGACCGGCGCTTCTTCGCCGCCCTTTGCGCGGGCAATCGCGCGGTTCATCCCGCCCAGCCCGTCGACATACTGGTCGAGATCGGTGATCCCGACCTCCACGCTTTCGAGGTTCTGGTAAGTGAAATCGACGCTGGCGAGCGCGGAGGCGAACAGTTCGCGGCGCTGCACCGGCGCGCCCCTGGGACCGTAAGCGTAGCCCTTGTGCGTCTCGAACGCGTTCGCCAGCTCGTCCGGATCGGTCCACACGCCGCCGTCGATCAGCTGGTTGACGTTGGCGCCATAGGCACCCTCGGCATTGGAGAAGACCCGAAGGCTGGCGGTTTCGAGGTCGCAATCATGCGCCTCGGCGAATGCCAGGCTGTGCTTGCGCACTAAGTTCTGCTCGACCGGCTCGTCGGCGATGGTCGCCAGCCACGCAGCTTCGGCCAGCATCCGGGTCTGGAGCGGCAGCAGGTCGCGGAAAATGCCCGAGAGCGTGGCGACAACATCGATCCGCGCACGGCCCAGCTCGGGTAGCGGGATAAGTTCGGCACCGCTCAGGCGGCCATAGGAATCGAGCCGCGGCCGCGCGCCAATCAGTGCCATCGCCTGCGCCAGCTGCGTGCCCTCGCTCTTGAGGTTGTCCGTGCCCCAGAGCACCATCGCGATGCTCTCGGGCGCTTTGTCCTGCGTGGCACGGTGGCGGGCGAGCAGCTGCTCGGCCTGCCGCGCGCCTTCGGCAACCGCAAAGCTGCTGGGGATGCGGAAGGGATCGAACCCGTGGATGTTGCGCCCGGTGGGGAGCACTTCGGGATTGCGCAGCACGTCCCCGCCCGGCGTCGGCAGCACGTAGCCACCGTCGAGCGCGTGAATCAGCGCCGACATCTCGTCGTTCGCGTCGAGCTTGGCGGCCAGTACGTCGCGATCCGCCTCAGGGTCCGCATCCGCCATGGCGTTCAGGAAACCGTCGCGCTCCTCGCCTACCGGGTTCGCGCCGAAGACGTGCAACCCGTGCGGGATCAGCGCGCGCTCCAGCTCATACAAGCGACCCGACAGGTCCTCGATCTCGCCTAACTCGATGTCGAGCGTGTCGCAGGCATCGGCGATCATCGCCTCTACCGAAGCGCGTTCTTCCGCGTCGGTCGATGCACGCCAGCGCTCGGTCAGCGCCTTCAGATCGGCGAAACCCTTGTACAGCCCCGCCTCGGCCAGCGGCGGAGTGAGGTAGCTGACCAGCGTCGCCGAAGCCCGCCGTTTGGCGAGAATTCCCTCGGATGGGTTGTTGGCGGCGTAGAGGTTGAAGTTGGGCAGGTCGCCCAGCAGCCGCTCGGGCCAGCAATCCCCGCTCAGCCCCGACTGCTTGCCGGGCATGAATTCGAGCGCGCCGTGCGTGCCGAAATGCAGCACGGCATCCGCACCGAAATCGCGGCGGATCCAGCGGTAGAAAGCGGAGAACGCATGCGTCGGGGCGAAGCCGCCCTCGAACAGCAGCCGCATCGGGTCGCCCTCGTACCCGAAGGCGGGCTGCACGCCGACGAAGACGTTGCCCAGCTCGATGCCGTAAATGTGGATCGCCGAGCCATCGGCCTGCTGCTTGCCCGGCGCGGGGCCCCACTGCGCTTCGATTTCCTTGAGATGCGGCTCGGCCCGGACATGCTCGTCCGCAGGGATGCGCGCGGCGACATTGGCGTCGGCGCAGAACATATCCGCATTGCCGTGCAGCACCGCATCGCGCAGCGCCTCGACACTCTCGGGTACATCGACCGCGTAGCCCTCGGCGGACAGTCGGAGCAGCGTCGCATGGAGAGACTCGAACACCGCCAGATGCGCGGCAGTGCCGGTCGCGCCCGAATTGGGCGGGAAGTTGAAGATGACTATGGCGAGCTTGCGTTGCGCCCTCTCTGACTTGCGCAGCGTGACCAGCTTGGCGGTCTTCGCTGCAAGTGCCGCAGCGCGTTCGGGATGGCCGCGCATTGCCCGCACCGGGCCTTCGGCATCGTCGCTGCGACCGCCGAACAGGCTCGGCGCGATGGCACCGTCCAGCTCGGGGATCGCGACCATCATCGTGGTTTCGAGCGGCAGCAGGCCCAGCCGGCCCTCAGCCCAGGATTCAAGCGACTGGAACTCGATCGGGTGCGCGGCGATGTAGGGCAGGTCGAGACCGGAGAGCGTTTCCACCGCCGCCGCCGTGTCGTTGTAGGCGGGCCCGCCGACCAGCGAGAAGCCTGTCAGGTTGACAATCGCATCGACCGTCGGCTTCCCGTCCTTCACGAAAAAGGTCTCGATCGCCGGGCGCGCGTCGAGCCCTGCGGCAAAGGCCGGCACCACCTCCAGCCCCGCAGCCTCCATCGCGGAGATCACGCCATCGTAATGCGCGGTGTCGCGGCCCAGCAGGTAGGAGCGCAGCATCAGCAGCCCGACCCGGCCATGCGCGCCATTGAGACGCGGCAGCAGGCGCGCGCTTTCCGAAATCAGCTGGTCGGTGCGCGGGTGGTAGACGCCCACCTCGGGGTATTCGAGGGGCGCGTTGGCACCGGTCGCGCCGCGCCGCGCCTCGCGCTCGCCAGCCACATAACGGTCGATCAGCGCGCGCACCATCGCGACCACGTTGTCGTCCGATCCGGCGAGCCAGTATTGCAGCGTGAGGAAATAGGCGCGCACATCCTGCGCGGTGCCTGGAATGAACCTGAGGATCTTGGGCAGGCGGCGCAGCATCTTCATCTGCCCCGCACCCGAGTTGGCCCCCGGCCTGCCCGACCCGCGCAGCTTCTTGAGCAACGCGAGCGGACCCTTGGCGGGCGCATCCATGCGATAACCGCCCATGCGGGTCAGCCTGACGACCTCGCCCGCCGACATCAGGCCCAGCATTGCGTCGCACTCTTCGCGGCGCGCCTCGAGCGCGGGCATGATCGCGCGCACGTGGTCGTCGAGGAACAGCATCGTCGCGATGACGATGTCGGCCTGTGCGACATCCTTTTCGGCTTGTTCAAGCGATCCGGGCACCCGATCCCAGTCAGACGCGGCGTGCAGCGCGATCGCGATATTCTCGACCGCCAGCCGCTCGCTCGCGCGTTCGACCGCACCCTTGAGGTGGTTGTCGAGCGTCACGATCACGACGCGCGTCTGGGGGAGCGCGCTAGCGGGCATAATGCGCCTTCGCGTCGTAGAGCGTTTCGAGGTCAATCGCGGCGCGGCCCTGCTCGGCGGCGAAGCTCTCCGTGTTCCGGCGCGCCTTGCCGCGCACGAAGAATGGGATCTTCTTCAGTTCGGCCTCGGCCTCGGCGGTCCAGATTGAATTCTCTCCGTCACCCCGAACTTGTTTCGGGGTCCAGTCTTCTTCCTGGTTTGGCGTATCGGGTTGCGGACTGGATGCCGAAACGAGTTCGGCATGACGAATGGGCTGGCTCGGTGCGTGAGCGTGCAGATGGCTCGCCCCGGCATCGTCGGAGAACTCGAAGTCCTCGCGGAACATGGTCAGCAGGTGCTCTTCGAGCCCCATCACCAGCGGATGCACCCAAGTATCGAACAGCACGTTCGCGCCCTCGAACCCCATCTGCGGGCTGTGGCGCGCGGGGAAATCCTGCACGTGGACCGGGGCCGAGATGACCGCGCAAGGGACGCCCTGCCGCTTGGCGATGTGGCGCTCCATCTGCGTGCCGAGCACCAGTTCGGGCGCGGCGGCGGCGATCGCGTCTTCAACCTCGAGATGATCGTCGGTGATCAGCGGTTCGACACCGTAGAGCTTCGCGGCATCGCGCACCTCGCGGGCGAATTCGCGGTTGTAGCAGCCGAGCCCGACGACCTCGAAGCCCAGTTCCTCGTGCGCGACCCGTGCTGCGGCAACCGCGTGGGTCGCATCGCCGAACACGAACACGCGCTTGCCCGTGAGGTAGGTCGAGTCGACCGAGCGGCTCCACCACGGCATGCGCGACTCGCCGTCTTCCAGCGCAGGCTCGGGATCGACTTCGGCGAGCGCTGCAACCTCGGCGATGAACTCACGGGTTGCGCCAACGCCGATAGGGATGTTCTTGGTTCGTGGCTGCTTGAACTCGCGCTCCAGCCAGCGGGCGGCGCTGTCGCCGATTTCGGGGTAGAGCACGATGTTGAAGTCCGCCGCGCCGATCCGAGCAATGTCGGCGGGCGAGGCACCCAGCGGCGCGACGCAGTTCACCTCGATGCCGAGCGTGTCGAGAATGCCGCGCACCTCGCGCACATCGTCGCGGTGTCGGAAGCCGAGCGCTGCGGGGCCGAGGATATTGACCAGCGGCCTGCGGGCTTCACGCGGCGCGGGGCGCACGCCGCGGTCGGCCAGATGGCGCACGATCTGGTAGAAGGTTTCGCCCGCGCCCCAGTTCTCCTTGCGCGAATAGCTCGGCAGTTCGAGCGGGACGACCGGGCACGGCAGGCGCATCGCCTCGGCGATTCCGGCAGGATCGTCCTGGATCAGCTCGGCGGTGCATGACGAGCCCACCAGCATCACCTGCGGGTCAAACCGCGAATAGGCATCGCGCGCCGCGCGCTGGAACAGGTCGGCGGTATCCTTGCCCAGATCGCGCGCCTGGAAGGTGGTGTAGGTGACCGGCGGGCGTGCATCCCGCCGCTCGATCATCGTGAACAGAAGGTCCGCGTAGGTGTCGCCCTGCGGCGCGTGGAGCAGGTAGTGGACTCCGCGCATGGCTGTCGCGACCCGCATCGCGCCGACATGAGGAGGCCCCTCGTAGGTCCAGACCGACAGCTGCACCGCTACACCTGCAACACGTCGCGGCGGCGCAGCGGGCGCGCAAAGAGTTCGGCGAGGTCGCCCGCCTGTTCGAACCCGTGAATCGGCGAGAAGACCAGCTCGATCGCCCACTTGGTGGAGAGTCCTTCCGCCTCCAGCGGATTGGCGAGGCCGAGGCCGCACACGGTCAGGTCGGGCCGGTCGGCGCGCACCCGGTCGAGCTGCCTGTCGACATCCTGCCCCTCGCTGATGCGCGTGCTTTCAGGCAATTGATCCAGATCGCGCGCGACCAGCTTGCGGTTGAGATAGGGCGTGCCGACCTCGACCGGCTCCATGCCCAGTTCGGTGGCGAAAAAGCGCGCCAGCGGCACCTCCAACTGCGAGTCGGGCAGGAAGCTGATCCGCTTGCCCGCCAGCTTCTCGCGGTGATGTTCGAGAGCGCGCTTGGCCCGCTCGCGACCCGGCGCGATTACTGAGTTGGCGTGCATCTCGTCGATCCCGAAGGCCTGCGCCGCCGCCTTGAGCCAGGCGGTGGTGCCCTCGGCACCGAATGGGAACGGCGCGTCGATCCGCTGCGCGCCACGCGCCTCGAGCGCCTGCGCTGTTTCGCCAAGGAAGGGCTGCGCGAGCAGGACGCGGCTGTTTAGGCCGACAGCGGGAAGACCATCCGCCGTGCGTGCGGGCAGCACGCCGACGTTCTCGATCCCAAGTTGCGCGAAGAGGCGCAGGAACTGGTCTTCGACAATGTCCGGCAGTGAACCGACCAGCAGCAGCTGCGGCGCTGCATCGGGTGCGCTTGCGGGCATGACCGGGACCAGCGAGGCAAGGCACGCATCCTCGCCTTCGGTGAAGGTCGTTTCGATTCCGCTGCCCGAATAGTTCAGGATGCGGACCTGGCCTGCGTGCTTCGCGCCGAGTCGCTCGGCGGCTTTGCCGAGGTCCAGCTTGATCACTTCGGACGGACACGAGCCGACGAGGAACAGCTGCTTTATCTCGGGACGCCGCGCGAGCAGCCGGTCGACCACCCGGTCCAGCTCTTCGTGGCAATCGGCCATGCCGGCCAGATCGCGTTCCTCGATGATCGCAGTGGCAAAGCGCGGTTCGGCGAAGATCATTACGCCTGCCGCCGATTGCAGCAGATGCGCGCAGGTGCGCGAGCCGACCACGAGGAAGAAGGCGTCCTGCATCTTGCGGTGCAGCCAGACGATCCCGGTCAGCCCGCAGAACACTTCGCGTTGCCCGCGCTCTCTGAGAACAGGGGCGCGCAGCACCTCTCGTTCGGAGGGAGCCGAGCAGCCGCTTTCGGCGGGGAGCGAGAATGCGTCGGCCTTCATGCCGGCACCGCGATCGCCTGAGCGGCAGGCTGGCTCGCGAGTCGCGCCGCGCGCAGCTTGAGCAGGAATTGCCCGGCGTTGATGACGTAAGCGGCATAGCCCGCGAGCGCGACCAACAGGCGCGACTCGACACTGCCCATCCCGCCGAACAGCATCACCAGGTAGGCCGTGTGCAGGCCGATCACGACCATGCTGAACAGGTCTTCCCAGAAGAAGGCCCGCGCAAACAGCCATTTGCCGAACACGACCTTCTCCCAGATCGAGCCAGTGATCATGATCGCATAGAGCGCGAAAGTCTTGGCGAGGATGGAAAGGTCGGCGGCAAACGCGCCCTCCCCGGTCACCAGCGTGCGCAGGACCAGCGCGAGGCTGATCAGGAAGATCGCGAACTGCACCGGGGCGAGGATGCCCTGAACGATCGTCCACACGCTCGAGTCGCGCCGAGCGCGCTCTTCCGGGGTGTATAGCATCGGCCCGCCATTGCCCGGCGAGCCCTGCAGCGTCGCGCCTGCTTCCTGGTGAACCTCGATAGCCATTGGGTCGCTGGCGACCTCCTCTCAGGGCCAATGACTACGCCCCCGATAGCGCGAGTGTCAATCTACGATGACGACAAGTTAGTTAGACACCTCATCGTTTGCCAAATCTTTATCGGAGGCGTACGCTTCGGAAAGTTCGGGCGGAGTCGCATCCAACAACGCATGCCTGAATCGACGCAATCCGCGCCGCTACCAGACTGGGAGAGTCTGACATGGCATCGGTATTCGAGGTGGAATCAAGTGCCCTTCGCCACATCATCGCGAACCCACTGGGCACGCGAAGGCGATCGCACGAGAACGACGCGCGCGAGCTGGCGGACATTGTCGAGCATCACATGATCCCCCGGCTGATGCTCGCCCATTCGCGTGAGAAGACCTCCCCCCTCGTCGAAGACCTTGGCCCCCTGTCGCCGAAATTTGCGGACGAATTCGCAATAAATCTGCTGGACTGGGACGCCGACCGGGCGCTGCGCGAGGTCGAGGGCCTGGTGAAACACGGTTACGGCATTCAGGCGATCTTCCTCGACCTGCTTGCCCCCGCCGCCCGCAAGCTTGGCGCGCTGTGGGAAGAGGACCGTTGCGACTTTGTCGAAGTCACCATGGGACTGTGGCGATTACAGGAAGTCATGCGCGAAATCGCTTCGCGCGCGCCGCCGATCGAACGCTCTCTGCGCGGACCGGCACGCGCTCTGTTCTCCCCCATGCCGGGCGACCAGCACGGGTTCGGTGCGCTCATGATCGACGAAGTATTTGCGCGTGCAGGCTGGGAGAGCGAAGCGCTGATCGATCCACAGAGGCGCGAACTGCTGACCGTGATTTCCCAGAAATCCTTCGATCTGGTGGGATTGACCATCACCAGCGATTCACCTAGCAGCGCGCTTCAATCCCTGATCCGGGCCATTCGCACCGTATCGGCCAACCCGGCAGCGCGCGTTATGATCGGCGGCCGGATGGTCAACGCACACCCCGAAATCGCGGAGGAAGTCGGCGCCGACGGTACGGCGAAGGATGCTTTCGAAGCGCTCGGAGTGGCGGAGCAGATGATCGCCGGAACGGGACTACACCTTAACCCCGCACCCTAAGGGGGCGAGTATGCTGACGAGAAAGCAAGGCAGCCCTGCAGACAGGTCGTTCGGCGATTCCGCCGGGCTTTTCGGCTCTCTCAATTCCGAAGCGGCGCAGCGACTGGCTGTGGCGGCGGGCGACATTGCGCTGGTGCTGGACGATACCGGCGACATCCTGGACGCATCTTTCGACGCCCGCGAATTTCCCGACTTCGGCGATTGGGTGGGGGCCAACTGGCTGGAGACCGTAACGATCGAGAGCCGCCCCAAGATCATGGAAATGCTCGCTGCAGCCCGCAAGGGCGAGCCGCATCGTTGGCGCCAGGTGAACCACCCGTCGACCGATGGCGACGTGCCGCTGCGCTACACGCTGGTCCAGTTGGGCGACGGACGCCATCTCGCGCTGGGACGCGACCTGCGCGATGTGGCCCGCACGCAGCAACGACTCCTGCAGGTCCAGCAGGCGCTGGAACGCGATTATATGCGCATGCGCCAGCTCGAAGCGCGCTATCGCATGCTGTTCGAACGGTCGCGCGAAGCGGTGCTGATCGTCGAAGCCGACAGCCACCGTATTCGCGAGGCGAACCCGGCTGCATACCAGCTGGCCGGCGCGCGGGCGGACAGCCTGCAGGGCAAGAAGTTGGGCGGCCTGTTCGACGGCGCATCGCGCGACCGGCTGACCACGCAGCTCGGCTCCGCATTGGGATCGGACACGGCAACACCTATCAGGGCAACGCTCGCCAAAGGCGGTCGCGAGGCGCAGGTTGCCGCAACCGGCTTCAGTCAGAATCGGCGGCAATATCTCCTGCTGATCATCACTCCCGCGGACGAACGCCCCCTGAGCGACGAGCGGCCGCTTGCCGAGATCATCGAGTCCATGCCCGACGCCTTCGTAGTGGCGGACGAGCAGATGCACATCCTGAACGTCAACGCGGCCTTTGTGGAAATGGTCGACGCGGCGAGTGAAGAACAGCTCAGCGGTCGGTCGCTGTCGCGCCTGCTCGGTCGGCCTGGCATCGATCTCGATCTGATCGCGAACCAGATCGAGAAGGACGGGGTCGCGCGCAACGTCACCAGCGTCGTTCGCAATCTGAGCGGCACGTCCGAAGAACCGGTCGAGATTTCTGCCGTGTCTGCGGGCGAAGAGACGCGGCGCTTCGGCTTCGTTATTCGCCCGGTCGGACGGCGCTTGCGCGAGGTCACCACCGGCGGGGAAGACCTGCCGCGCTCGGTCGACGAACTGACCGATCTGGTGGGCCGGATGCCGCTCAAGGATATCGTGCGCGAGAGCACCGATCTGATCGAGCGCCTGTGTATCGAGGCGGCGCTGGTCTACACCTCGGACAATCGCGCATCGGCTGCCGAAATCCTCGGCCTGAGCCGCCAGAGCCTGTATTCTAAACTCAACCGGTACGGGCTCGGCAAGCAGGGCGAGGAAGCAGAGTAATCCCTGCCTGACAAAGTGACTGTCAAAATGGTTTGACGGGGTCTGCTGGCAGGCATAGGCTGCCGGTCATGAATCGTTCGGCGCTCTCACTCGGAACGTCGCCGCCGCCAGCGGCTCGCGACGCCCTTGCGCTGCTCAAACCGATCACCTGGTTCCCGCCGATGTGGGCCTTTGCGGTCGGCGTCGTCTCCTCCGGAGCCGCCATCGACGGTCGCTGGTTGCTGGTGGGGCTCGGCGTCCTGCTCGCCGGGCCGATGGTGTGTGGAACGAGCCAGGCGGTCAACGACTGGTTCGACCGGCATGTCGATGCCATCAACGAACCCGACCGCCCGATACCATCGGGCCGCGTGGCGGGCCGATGGGGTCTCTACATCGCCATCATCGGCACGTTGCTGTCGCTCCTCGTCGCAGCGGCGCTCGGGCCGCTGGTGCTCGCTGCCGCCGCGATCGGCCTCGCCCTCGCCTGGGCTTACAGCGCCCCGCCCTTCCGCCTGAAAGTCAGCGGCTGGTGGGGCCCGGCGGTTGTCGGGCTGACTTACGAGGGGCTGAGCTGGTTCACCGGCGCGGCAGTTATGCTCGGCGCGATGCCGTCGATGCAGGTGCTGGCGATCCTGCTGCTCTATTCGATCGGTGCGCACGGGATCATGACCCTCAACGATTTCAAGGCGGTCGAGGGAGACCGCGCGACCGGGCTCCGCTCGCTCCCCGTCACCATGGGCGTGCGCAATGCCAGCCTGCTGGCCTGTGCGGTCATGGGGGGCGCGCAGATCCTCGTGGTTGCCCTGCTGCTTATGTGGGGCCAGCTTCTTTCCGCCGCCATCGTCGCGCTGCTGCTTGCCGGACAGGTCGCGCTGATGCCGCGCCTTGTTCGCGACCCCGCAAAGCACGCGCCTTGGTACGGAGCGACCGGCGTGACGCTCTACGTCTTCGGCATGCTCGCAGCGGGCCTCGGCCTTGGAGGCTACTTCGGATGAGCACCGCTGCCGCCCGAGGCTTCGGCTGGATTGCCATTGTGCGGCTCGGGCTGGTGCAGGCCGCAATCGGCGCAATCGTGATGCTCGCCACCTCGCTGCTCAACCGGGTCATGGTGGTCGAATACGCGCTCGCCGCGGCGATACCCGCAGGGCTGGTTGCCTGGCACTATGCCGTCCAGCTCGCCCGCCCCCTCTGGGGTCACGGGTCGGACCGGGGGCGCAAGCGGACACCGTGGATCGGCGGCGGCATGGCGGTGCTGGCTGGCGGGGCCCTGTTGGCGGTGCGGGCAACCACGCTGATGCCCGGAAGCGCCCTTGTCGGCGGCGTTCTTGCGGTCGCCGCATTCGCGATGATCGGCTTTGGCGTGGGGGCTGCGGGTACCTCGATGCTCGCCCTTCTCGCTTCCGGCGTCAGGCCCGAACGCCGCGCGGCTGCGGCCGCGGTCACATGGACGATGATGATCGCGGGCATCGTGATCGCGGCTGGCGTGGCGGGCGCGCTGCTCGATCCATTCAGCGAAGCGCGGTTGACCGCCGTTGCCGGCAGCATCGCCCTCGCCGCCTTGGGCGTCGCCTTGATTGCGATATGGCGGCTAGAACCCACAAACCCGGTAGATTTCTCCGATAAGCACAGCAGCGATGCGCCCGGTTTTGCCGAAGCTCTGCGCGAGATCATGCAGGAAACCGCCGCGCGGCGGTTCACCGTCCTGATCTTCGTCTCGATGCTCGCCTATTCGATGCAGGACCTGATCCTGGAGCCCTTCGCCGGACTGGTGTTCGGAATGACGCCGGGCGAGTCCACCAGCCTTTCCGGCATGCAACATGGCGGCGTGCTGATCGGCATGATCGTCGCCGGGGTAGGCGGAAGCGCCTTTGCCGGACGATTGCCGACCGATCTCCGGCTCTGGATCGTCGCCGGTTGCGCGGGCTCGGGGCTCGCCCTCGCGGGTCTCGCAATGGCAGCCATCGCAGGGCCCGGCTGGCCGCTCACCGCCAATGTCTTCGCCCTCGGCCTTTGTAACGGCGTCTTCGCGGTTTCCGCGATCGGCGCAATGATGGGTCTGGCGGGCGCAGGTGAGAAAACCCGCGAAGGTGTGCGGATGGGCGTCTGGGGCGCAGCCCAGGCGATCGCCTTCGGCCTCGGCGGCCTGACCGGTGCGCTCGGTGTCGACATTGCGCGGCACCTCGCCGGACAGGACGGCGCGGCCTTCCAGCTGATCTTCGCGATCGAAGCCTGCCTGTTCATCCTCGCCGCCGTGCTTGCCGTGCAGGCGACCATCGGCGCACCCAACGCCAACAGGGGAGTGGCCCGCGCATGAGCGAAACAATCTACGATGCTGTGGTTGTCGGCGGCGGGCCTTCGGGCGCGACGATCGCGACCGACCTCGCCCGCGCTGGCCGCCAGATCCTGCTGCTCGACCGCGCCGGGCGGATCAAGCCGTGCGGTGGGGCCGTGCCGCCACGCCTGCTCGAAGAGTTCGGCATACCGCACAGCCTGCTGGTCGCGCGCGCGCGCGCCGCACGGATGATCGCGCCGTCGGATCGGAAGGTCGACATGCCGGTCGGCGAGATCGGCTATGTCGGCATGGTCGACCGCGACGTTTTCGACGAATGGCTCCGCAAGCGCGCCGCTCAGGTCGGTGCGGAACGGCGCACCGGCACGTTCGAGCGGATCGAGCGGACCGAAGGCGAGGCACCGACGGTCTGTTATCGCGAGGCACGCGGTGGCGATATCAAACGGGTGCGCACGCGGCTGGTGATCGGGGCCGACGGCGCTCGCTCGGCAGTGGCTGCTCAGAACATCGCCGCGGCAGAGCGGATGAAATGCGTGTTCGCCTATCACGAGATCATCGAGTCCCCGCAGGGCACCAGCGACGCGTTCGACGGGGCACGTTGCGACGTGTTCTACCAGGGCCATCTGTCGCCCGATTTCTACGCCTGGGTCTTCCCGCACGGCAAAACCGCCAGCATCGGCGTGGGCAGCGCCAACAAGGGGTTCAGCCTGCGCGGATCGGTTGCCCGGATGCGCGGCGACCTGGGCCTGGATTCCTGCGAAACGATCCGCCGCGAGGGTGCGCCGATCCCGCTGAAACCGCTCAGGCGGTGGGACAATGGCAGCGATGTGATCGTGGCCGGAGATGCGGCAGGCGTAGTCGCTCCGGCGAGCGGCGAAGGCATCTATTACGCAATGATGGGCGGGCGCTGCGTGGCGCAGGCTGCCGATGCGTTTCTGGCTACCGGACAGCCCGCTGCGCTCAGGCAGGCGCGCAAGGCCTTCATGCGTGAGCACGGCAAGGTGTTCTGGATCCTCGGCATGATGCAGCACTTCTGGTATTCGAGCGACAAGCGGCGCGAGCGTTTCGTGACGATGTGCGCCGATCGCGACGTGCAACAGTTGACGTGGGAGGCGTACATGAACAAGCGTCTGGTCCGCGCCAAGCCCGTTGCCCATGCGCGTATCTTCCTGAAGGATTGCGCGCATCTTCTGGGGCTGAGGGCCGCCGCCTGATGGGTCGCAGCTGGGTATTGCCGATGATCGTCGCGGGGTTCGCCGCGCTGGGTATCGCGATGCTCGGCGGGACGATCACCGACCTTGGCCCGTGGTACCAGGGGCTGGAAAAGCCGGACTGGACGCCACCTAACTACGTCTTCCCGATGGCATGGACGGCGATCTTCGCGCTCGCCGCGATTGCGGCGGTGCGCACGTGGATCGCAGCGCCCAATGCGCGCGCCGCCGACACGGTGGTTGGCCTGTTCGCGCTCAACGGCTTCCTCAATATCCTGTGGAGCCTGATGTTCTTCCGGATGCAGCGGCCCGACTGGGCGTTTGCCGAACTATTGCTGCTTTGGCTCTCGGTCGCGGCACTGATCATGGTGTGCCGCCGTTACTCGCGGTTCGCCGCCGCGGCACTGGTCCCATACATCGTGTGGGTCAGCATTGCGGGCGCGCTCAACTGGAGCATTGTCGAGCTCAACGGCCCCTTCTGACATGGAGGCCCTGTTTGCGAGCGGACACGCGGCCGACATCGTCCTTGCTGTCCTGGCGGCCGAGGCTGTGCTGCTCCGTCTGCGACAATGGGACATCTCCGCCATTCTCGGACTGCTAGGGCCCGCCGCGCTGATCGTGCTGGGTTTGCGCGCCGCTTTGGTGGGGGCTCCGTGGTATTGGGTATCGCTCCCCGTCGCGCTCGCCTTCCCCCTGCACCTGCTCGACCTGCGCAACCGCTCGCGCGACGAACGCAACTAGCGGCGAATAGCAAAAGGGCCCGACCGCAATGGCCGGGCCCCTTTATCATCGCCTTCTGGCGGTGCGGTCAGCTTGGCGCGTAGTGGTGTTCTTGGGCCCACAGGTACCAGTTGTCGACCACGGTGCCCGTCAGCAGGATGCCGATCCCGCCGGTCAGCGTGGTCAGGATCGCGAACCACCACGCCCAGCGGTGGATCGATTCCATCGTGGCGTTGAAGCCCATCGTCCAGCGCCAGAACAGGCCGGCCCGTTCGGCCGCGGTGCCGCGATCGGTGATCTGCTCGATCTCCCGCTCCCCCCCATAGCGGCTGACCGCAAGGATCGTCCCGCCATGCATCGCGAACAGCAGGGCAGAGCCGTACAGGAACGCGATCGAAAGGCAGTGGAACGGGTTGTAGAACAGGTTGCCGTAGGTCAGCGAGAAATTGTTGGTCCAGTCGAGGTGCGGGAAGATGCCGAAGGGCACGGCCTCGGACCAACTGCCCATCAGGCCGGGGCGAATAAAGCCGAGCACCAGGAACAGCCAGATCGCGCTGGCAAAGGCCCAGCACACGTGGAGCCCCATGCCGAGCGCCTTGGCCCGCCGATATGTCCGCAGCCACCACAGCAGGATCGAGATGGTGAGGAAGAACCCGGCGAGGATCCACCAGCCTCCTTCGGCCAGCGGCACGAAGGGCGTAAATCCCCATTCGGGCCCCGGCGGATCGAGCGAGAGCCAGAAGAACTCGCGCACGAAAGCCTGCGGGTCCCAGTTGACCGAGGCCAGCAGGTTGAGCCCGATGATCTCGATCGCGAAGAAGCCGAACAGCAGCGAAGCGAGGCCCAGCCAGCCGAGGTAGATCGGCCCGAACTGCGCCTGCCCCAGCTTGCCGAACCAGTGCGCGTTCCAGTGAAGCGGGATGCGGGCATCGTCGGTTTCGGGCAGGTCGATCCCCATCTCGGGCGGACCGGCAAGCTGAACCTGGGTGAAGATGTTCTGGTAGCGTATCATGACGTCTTCTCCTCAGGACCAGATCGGGATGCTGCGCCACCAGTCCCACCATTCGGGGAAGCTGCCCTGATAGAGCGGCCCCGCCAGGATCATGCACGCTGCGCTCCAGAAGCCGGCATTGAGCGCCAGCAGCAGCCCCAGCCGGTGGATGCCGACGGTGCCGATCGAATAGCCGACGAAGTCGCGGAAGAACGTGTCTTCATATTCGGGCGACTTCACCTCCGTGCCGCGCGGTACGTTCACCGCCGAGAGCACCAGCGATCCGTGCAGCGCAAGCGCGAAGCAGGTAGTGAAGAAGAACGTGATCGCGACCATGTGCAGCGGGTTGTAGTGGAAGTTTGCGTAGGAATAGCCGGTGTTCGACACCCAATCGAGGTGGCTGAAAATGCCATAGGGAAACGCGTTCCCCCAGGCGCCGAGCCATAGCGGGCGGATCACGACGAGCGTTGCATATGCGAATACGGCAAAACTGAAGGCGACCGGGACATGATACCCCATGCCCAGCTTGCGGCAGATCTCTACCTGTCGCAGCGCCCACGAAACGAAAGCGATCAGCGCGCAGACCGTGATGATTTGCCAGTAGCCGCCGGCATTGAGCGGGGCGGCGGCCAGCCCTGCGTCGATGGGTGGCGGATCGATCGAGATCAGCCACGGGTTCCAGGTCGGCCCCTGTGATCCCGCGGCAAAGATCATGAGCGTGCCCAGCAGAGCGCTGATCGCCGCCGTCACGCCGAAAAAGCCCACGTAGAAGGGACCCACCCAGAAATCGAACAGGTCGCCACCGATCAGCGTGCCGCCACGCACGCGGTATTTCCGCTCGAAACTGAGGAGCGCCATAACGTCCATCCTTCCCGTCGCAGGGGCGGGCTTGCAGGTTTATCGAAACTGTTCGGCCGGCCCGCCATCAGAGGCGGTCGCTGCGGGGACGGGAAAGCCCGCCCCCGTCACGTCGGGCGGGTTGCTAGCCCGTCGTTGCCGGGCCTTCGACCGCCGCAGCAGTCGTCGCCGGAGTGGCGCTTGCGCCATCGAGCCAGTTGTACCGATTGGTGCTGAGCAGGATGAAGTGAATCAGCAGCGCGAGCACGAACAGGAACACGAACAGGGCGACGAGCGTCCTGCGCGGATCGAAAATAAGCCAGATTCTCCACATGGCTTGGTTCCTTTTTATGTGGTTTCGGCAAATGCTGCCCGCTGGCGCCTCGATGCGTCAGATGGGCACGTCGGATCGGTCAGAGCCAGGGCTTGTATGCCCACAGCGCAATGTGCGCGAGGACTGCAATGCCCGTGAAACCGATGAAGGAGCCCATGAAAATCTTGTGAAATTCCTTGGCTTCTTCCGGCGTCAGGTAGGTTCGCAGACCGAAGCGATCATCGCCAGGTGTCGGATCGTTCATTGGTCAATCTCCAAACTTGCTGGACAAGGTGGGGCATTGCGGCCCCGGCGGTATCCGCTGGGGCGATGACCCCGGCGAATTTCTGGGCCCGTAGCCGGGCGGATGAAATGAGACGCGCGGCTCATCGCGCTGCCCCTTCGAGCAGGACGTGGGCCAGCCGGTCTGCGGAAACGGTGGTTTCGCCCGCACGTCGCGCCGCGGCTTCGACCGAGTCGCGCATTCGCTTCGCTGCGGAAATGCGGACCAGCACGGGCTGCGCTTCGACGATTTCGTCGAGCCGCTGCTTCGCATCGGCATCCCAGCGGAGTTCGGCCTGCTTGCGCGCCGGGGTCGGGGCGGCCTTGTCCATGTCGGACCCGAGCGGGAGGATGTGGAACAGCGCGTCGAACAGCGCATTGCACACCTCCTGCACGAGATAGGTCGCGCCGGAATATCCCATGAAGGGCGTGCCGGTGTGACGACGGATCGCCGCACCGGGGAAGCTCGCTGCAATGAACTGGCCTTGCGGGCCATGTCCCCTGCCAGCGACCTCCGCCATGTACATCCGCTCGTTATAGGAACCGAACACCACCAGCGGCGGGTTGGCGTAGATCGCCGCGCGCACATCCTCGTTCCTGGGCTTCACCCCAGCGCAGCGCCCGAAGGCAAAGTTGCAAGGCAGCCCCATGTCGTCTTCGAGGAAGTGGCGAATACCGCGCGCGTAGGTTTCGTTGGCGCAGATGCCGAAATTGGCGGTGCCGAAGAAATCCTGCGTGACCGAGCGCCACAGATCCCACAGCGGCTTGATCGTCGTGTGCTTCTCGCGCTCGATGAAGGGTTCGGGGTCGAGCCCCAGCTCCTCACCCAGCGCGCGCAGGAAGCTGGTTGTCGAGGAAAGCCCGAAAGGTGCCTGAAAGTAAGGGCGTTCGAGCAGTTCGCACAGGTTGCGGCCATATTCGCGATACATGCACACGTTGGCGCGCGCGTTGGCGAGTTTGCGCATATCGGCGAGATGACTGCCCAGCGGGAAGGACAGATTGACCTCCGCACCGATCCCTTCGATCAAGCGGCGGATCTCGGCGAGGTCGCTCGCCATGTTGAACATGCCGTACGCAGGGCCGATAATGTTGACGAGCGGCTTTTCGCCCTCCTTCAGCGCCTTGGCCGCGGGCATTTTCTTCGGGCCGAATTCGGTCCACAGCCAGCTTAGCGCGCGGTCGGCGCTTTGCCACTGATCCTCGTCGATCGTGCGCGGCAGGAAGCGGCGGATCGTGGTCCCTTCGGGCGTGACCCCGCCGCCGATCATCTCGGCGATCGAGCCCGTGACCACCACCGAGGGAAGTTCGGGGTCGAGCGTCTTCCACGCGCGCTTCATCGCGGCTTCGGTGCCGGTCTTGCCCAGCTCTTCCTCGCCCAGCCCGGTGACGACAATCGGCAATTCGTGCGGCGGCAGCCCGTCGGTGTAGTGGAGCACGCTGGTGACGGGCAGGTTCTCACAGCCCACTGGCCCGTCGATCACGACCTGCAGGCCCTTGATCGCCGTGAAGGCGTATACCGCGCCCCAGTAGCCGCCGGCCCTGTCGTGATCGAGAACCAAGGTCATGCCCCCCCTCCCGAACGACGCGAGATCGCGACGAAAACAAAAGCTCCGTGATCGGGAACGAGGGTCATGATCCCACCGCCTCCGCCGCTTTCAGAGCAGCGGCAGTTTGTGCGGCAAACTTCTTCTTGAACTGCGGGCGATCGACCGGAGTTTCCTGCCAGATGCCCGCATTGTCGTCCGCGCCCACGCCTTCGAAGAAGTCGCGCATCCTGTCGAAGCGCGCCTTGTTGCCGAGCGCGGCGTTGACCACCTGCGCGAGGCTCCCGGCTCCCGCAGGGCCCATCAGCGGGCGCGCCGAAATGAGGTTGGTGAAATAGAGCGCAGGCGTCGCGTTCTGCTTGGCATGCTGCACCACCGGGGTAGTGCCGATGGCCAGATCGGGGCCGAATTCGTCGACCGCCGCGATGTCTTCTTCCAGGCTGGCGCGATAGTTCACGCGCACGCCTTTGGCCTCGAGCCATTCACGGTCGGGATCGGACCAGCGCGTCTTCGGGCAGGCGGTGCCCACGTAAGGCACCTCAGCGCCGCTTTCGATCAGCAGCCGTGCGACGAGCAGTTCGGAACCCTCGTAGCCAGAGACGGTGATCCGGCCCTTGATCGGCATCCCGGCCAGTGCGCCGTCGATCGCGGGCAGGAACGCATTCTTGGCCGCGTCCACCTTGTCCCGCGCAACACCGCAGGCCGCGCCGATGGCATCGAGCCAGGCAGCCGTGCCGTCGCGCCCGACCGGCGCGGAGCCGACCACCGGGCGACCCGCCGCCTCGAACTCGCGCACGCTGGCGGTGTAGAAGGGGTGCATCGCTCCGACGACTGCGCAATCGAGCGCGCTGTACAATTCGCGCCACTCGCGCGTCGGAACGACCGGACCGGCTGCAAGCCCGAGCGGCTCCAGCATCATTCCGATCCCCACCGGATCGGCGGGGAACATCTCGCCCAGCAGCGCAACGGTTGGGCGGTCCGAAATCGGGCCTTCAGGCCGCGCGACAGGGCCATCCTCGGCCTCCTCGCGCGCATATTTGAGCATCGCGCCTGCGAGCACGTCCTTCGCCTCGGCATGCGTAGGGATGCCGAAACCGGGTACGTCGATGCCGATAATCCGCACGCCGTTGATCTGGTCGGGCAGCAGCCGCAGCGGCACGCCGCTGGCGGTGGGCACGCAAAGGTTGGTGACGATGATCGTGTCGTATTGCGCGGGGTCGGCGAGCTGCTCGACCGCTTCCTTGATATCCTCGAACAGCTTGCCGGTGACGAGCGTTTCGGAGCTGAAGGGCACGTAGCCGACCGTCCGCCGTGCGCCGTAGAAGTGGCTGGTGAAGGTGAGGCCGTAAACGCAGCACGCGCTGCCTGAGAGCACCGTCGCAGTGCGCTTCATCCGCAGACCGACGCGCAGGCTCCCGAAAGCGGGGCACATGCTCTGCGGCTGGTCGTGGGGGCCCTGTTTGCGCTCATCGAGTGGGTAGTCGCGCGCGTACTGATCGAGCAGGTCGCCCTTCCCCGCTTTCGCCGCCGCCGCGCGCATGGTGTCCTTGCTCGAACAGCCGCCCGCCTCTGCGGCGATAGGGGGCGCGGTGTCGAGCCGGTCTGGCGCGCGGGCTTCTGGGGTTATGGCGTCGCTCATTCCATCAAACCTCGTCGTAGACCACTTCGAGGCTCGGCTTGGGCTCGAACGAGCCGCCGCGCATGTCCGCCTGCGTCGCCGGGATCAGCTGGACGTTGCCGCCAGTATCCTCCGGGCTGAAGAGGTCGAGCAGGCCGTCCCCTTCGAGCGGCGTCGGGCGCTGTGGCGGGGCGTTGGCGACGTTGATCGCGAGCTCCTCGAAAAGCGGAGCCCATTCGCCGCCGGGCTTGCCGATGATCTGGTAATTTGCTGACTTGCGGCGGATTTCCTCGTTCGCGGGGATCGCGCAGAGCACCGGGATGTCGACCGCCTTGGCAAAGGCCTGCGCTTCGCCCGTACCGTCGTCCTTGTTCACGATCATGCCCGCGACGCCGACATTGCCACCCATCGAGCGGAAATATTCGACCGCCTTGCACACGTTGTTGGCGACGTAGAGCGATTGCAGGTCGTTCGACCCGACCACGATCACCTTCTGGCACATGTCGCGCGCGATCGGCAGGCCGAAGCCGCCGCAGACAACGTCGCCCAGGAAATCGAGCAGGACATAGTCGAAGCCCCACTCGTGAAAGCCCAGCTTTTCGAGCAGTTCGAACCCGTGGATGATCCCGCGCCCGCCGCAGCCACGCCCGACCTCGGGCCCGCCCAGCTCCATCGCGAACACGCCGTCGCGCTGGAAGCAGACATCCTCGATGCTGACTTCCTCGCCCGCGAGCTTCTTCTTGGATGAGGTTTCGATGATCGTCGGGCAAGCCTTGCCGCCGAACAGCAGGCTGGTCGTGTCGCTCTTGGGATCGCAGCCGATCAGCAGCACACGCTTGCCCTGCTGCGCCATCATGTAGCTAAGGTTGGAGAGCGCGAAGCTCTTGCCCGAGCCGCCCTTGCCGTAGATTGCGATGACCTGCGTTTCCTTGGTCACCTCTCCATCGTGCACCGGATCGGGTTCGATCGCGGCCTCTTCGCGCAAGGCGTCGACGGCAGAATGTGGATCGAGATGGGTCATGCAAGTTCGCTCCAGTCCAGCACCAGCTTGAGGCAGTCGCGGCTTTCGAAGGCGGTCGGGTAGGCGCTGCACGCCTCGCCCGCCGGGGCGACGTCGGTGACGAGCCCGGTGAGGTCGAGTGCGCCGCGGTCGATCAGCTCACTCGTCTGCACCAGGTCTTCGGGCTGCCATTCGGCGGCGACGCGCAGGCGTGCCTCGCGCTGGAAGGCGGCGGGAAAGGCGAAACTGATGCGATTTGCGTAGAAGCCTGCCAGCACGATTTCGCCTTGCCGGGCGAGGCGACCGAGCAGGATGTCGATCACGTCGCTGCTGCCGCTGGCATCGTAGATCGTGCGGTAATCATGCCGGTCATCGTCCTTGGGGGCGACAACCCGATACCCCTGCGCGCCGCTGCGGCGTTGCTCTTTGTTGTCCCACACCGTGGGTGCAGGCGCACCGCTGGCGATGGTCAGTCGCGCAAGCAGGCGGCCGAGCACACCGTGACCGACGATCAGGTCGGGCGGCGGTCCACCGGACAGCGCGTGCTGCGCTGTCGCCGCTAATGCGAAGAGCACGCCCTTCTCGGCCAGCGACTCGGGAATGGGCAGGGCCCGCGAGGAAGGTACGATCAGCGTCTGCGCAGTCCCGCCAAAGAGCCCGCGCGCCTCGGTGTAGCAATTGGCACCGGGTACGAAGACCCACTCGCCGACGCGCGCCTCAACGTCGGGACCGGCATCGACGATCCGCCCGACCGACTCGTAACCGGGCACCAGCGGGTAGCCCATGCCCGGGAATGGCGGCATCTCGCCCGTCCACAGCAGTTTCTCGGTACCCGAGCTGACGCCGCTCCAATGGACCGCGACCACCACGTCGCCCGCCTCGACCGCCCGCAGCCCGAGACGCTTGAGCGCGAGGCGCCCCGGTCCTTCGAGTGTGACGGCCAGTGATTCCATTGTCTCTATGCCTCTCCTGCCCCTTGGTCCCACCGCGACAAAAGAGGCGGTGGCCCAATTGTCAGCTACGCCTAACGATTCGAACTGTCAAACTGGAGTGACAGCTTAACTGTCAGGTATGCGCGACGATCACCGACGCAATGAGTGGCTGACGGGTCGGAACCCTGCGGCTGCCGGAAAATCCCGCGTCTGCCAGCATCGCGCGGATTTCCTGCGCTGAGCGGGGACGGCCCGAGCCCATGGCCCACAGGTACATGCCGAAATAGGCACCGCCCATTGCCTCTGCGCCGGGGGTTTCGGCCAGGGGTTCGCCGATCAGCAGGGTTTTGCCGGGCGCCAGAGCGGCGCGGATGTTCTTCAGGATATGCAGAGCGGGCCCATCGTCGTGATCGTGGAGGATGCGGACCAGCGAAATGCAGTCGTAACCGCTTGGAATATCGTCAGTCAGGAAGCTGCCGGGGTGACGTTCTGCATCGAGCGACTCGGGCACACCTGCGACCACCTCGGGCAGATCGAACAGGCCGAGCCTAAGTCGCGGCGCCGCCTCGCCGACCGCCGTGAGGAATGCCCCGTGCCCTCCGCCCACATCGAGCAGCGAGCCGTGTCGGGCAAAATCGTATGCCGCCAGTACCTCGTGCGAAACCGCTGCCTGGGATGCGGACATTAGCTGCGAATAGGGATCCGCACTGCCACCTTCCAAGGCATCGCCACCCTGCCCCGCATAGGTCCAGAAACGTTGCAATCCGGTGGGTTCCGCCCTGTCCGCGCGCAGCAAGGCCAGCGGGTCGGCGAGGTCGGCGTAGAGCAGGTGGTGGTGCCGGATCATCGCCAAAGCGCCCGCATTGCCGTGCAGCGCCGCGCCGTGACGGCCGAGCATCCAGCAGGCCGCCTTGCCCTTCGCCCCGATCTCCTGCGCAATCCCCAGAGCGGTTGCCGCGCGCATCAGGCGCACGCACGCATCCTCGGAAAGGCCTGCAATTTCCGCCAGTTCGGGCGTCGTCGCGGGGCCTTGTGCCAGCCGCTGCACACAACCGCTCTCAACGACAACTAGAAGCACCTGAGAGTAGCTGAACCCCGCCACAAGGTCGAACAGCTGCGCAGCGCGGCGCCTCGCGATCGACCGGACCAATGGGGTCGCCGCAGCCCATTTCTGGAACCGCTGCGAACCGATCACCCGGTTGCGCCAGCCGAGCATCCGCACCCGCCACCCCTGCGGCCGATCACTCCGATAGGCGGTTGATTTGGCTTGACCCTCGATCATTTGTCCATTCTGTTGGACACATGCTATGTAAATAGCAATCGTCTTGCGGGAGAGCAGGCAGGTGGCAGGCAAGGTTGTCGTGATCGGAGCGGGCATCGGCGGGCTGGTCAGCGCCGCGCTCCTCGCCGCACGCGGCTGCGACGTCACCGTGGTCGAGAAGGAAGCGCAGGTCGGCGGCAAGGCGCGGCGACTCGAGGTCGATGGGGCCGCCATCGATGCCGGGCCGACCGTCTTCACCCTGCGCGAAGTTTTCGAAGACGTCTTCCGCGCCTGCGGTGGTTCGCTTTCGGAGTCGCTCTCGGTCCGCCCTGCCCACATCATCGCCCGCCACGCGTGGGATACGCACAAGCGGCTCGACCTCTTCGCCGATCCCCTGCGCAGCGAAGAGGCGATCGGCGTCTTCGCCGGAGCGAAGGCTGCGCAGAGCTATCGCAACTTTCGCGAGGAAGCGCGACGGATCTACAATATCCTGGACGACAGCCTGCTGCGACAAAGCAAGGTGTTCTGGCCACTGCCGCTGATGCGACGGATCGGCCTGTTCCACTTCGGCGATCTCGCCGCGATCCGTCCGTACGAGAGCCTGTGGAAGGCGCTCGGCGAACATTTCGACGACCCGCGCCTGCGCCAGCTCTTCGGTCGCTACACCACCTATTGCGGCTCCTCGCCGTTCTCCGCCCCGGCCACGCTGATGCTGATCGCGCATGTCGAGGCGAAGGGCGTGTGGCTGATCGACGGCGGGATGAGCGCACTGGCCGAGGCGCTGCTTGAACTGGCCGAACGCAACGGAGCACGCTTCCGACTGGGCGAAGGCGTTGCTTCGATCGAGGCGGATGCACGCGGGACGTCGGGCGTGATCCTCGATAACGGCGAAAGGATCGCGGCCGACGCAGTGCTGTGCAACGCCGACCCCGCAGCGCTCGCCAGCGGGCGCTTCGGTGAGGCGGCAAGCCGCGCCGTGGGCCGCACGCAGTCCGCGCGCCGGTCGCTCTCCGCGCTGGTGTGGCTCGCCCATGCGAAGACCGAAGGCTTCCCACTGTCGCGCCACAACGTGATGTTTTCGCGCGACTACCCTGCCGAATTCCGTGAACTGTCGCGGGGCAGCCAGATCACCGACCCCAGCGTCTACATCTGCGCGCAGGATCGTGACGCGCGCGCCAGCGACGGCCCCGGGCCGACCGGACGCGAGCGATTGCAGGTGATCGTCAACGCCCCCGCCAATGGTGACCGGCACCGATTTTCCCAGAAGGAGCTCGATCAATGCACCAAGGCCATGACGCGCAGCCTCTCCCGCTGCGGGCTGGAGCTGGAGGCGGACTTTCCGCACCGGCTGGTCACTCCGGCGGATTTCGACGCGCTGTTCCCCTCGACGGGTGGAGCCCTTTATGGACGGGCCTCGCACGGGTGGGCGGCGTCCTTCCTTCGGCAGGGCGCGCGCACGCGGATCCCTGGGCTTTACTGCGCCGGGGGGAGCACCCATCCGGGCGCGGGCGTGCCGATGGCCGCCTTGTCAGGGCAGATCGCAGCGCGCGCAGCGATGGCGCGCCTCGCTTCGATGCGGCGATCGCGCCCGGTGGCTACGGCTGGTGGTATATCGACGCGATCAGTGAAGACGCCAAGGGTGGTCAAGGACGCCACGGCCTGACGATCATCGCCTTTCTGGGCAGCGTATTCTCCCCCTACTACAAGGCCAGCGGGCGCAGCGCCCCGCTGAATCACGCGGCGCTCAACGTCGCGCTCTACGGCCCGAAGGCGCGCTGGGCGATGACCGAACGCGGGCAAGGCGACGTGACGCAGGAACGCGACGTGCTCGCCATCGGGCCGAGCAGCGTGCGCTGGACCGGCCAGGCGCTGGAGATCGACATCGTCGAGCAGGACAAGCGCCTCGGCATTCCGTGGCAGCGCCCGGTACGCGGCACGATCCGCGTGTTTCCCGAAGCGCTCAACCCCGTACCCTTCGCGCTCGACCCGGAGGGCAAGCACACATGGCATTGCCTCGCACCCCGCGCGCGGATCGAAGTCGATATGCGCGAACCCGGAGTGAGCTGGAGCGGACGCGCGTACCTCGATTCCAATTTCGGGTCCGAGTCGCTCGAAGAAGGTTTCGACGTATGGCACTGGTCGCGCGCGCACCTGCGCGATGGCGCTATGGTCTGTTACGAGGGCACGCGTTCGGACAAATCGCAATTCGCCAGCGCGATACGATTCGACGCCTATGGCACGCCGCAGCATGTGGAGCTGCCGATGACCGCGCCTTTGCCCAACACCCTGTGGCAGATGGAGCGCAAGACGCGCGGCGACCGCGGCCATGCGAGCGTGATCAAGACTTGGGAGGATGCGCCGTTCTACGCACGCTCCACGCTGGCCTCGCGGCTTTATGGAGAGCAGGTGGTGGCGGTGCAGGAAAGCCTCGACATGCGGCGCTTCGCCTCGCCGATCGTCCAGTTCATGCTCCCGTACAGGATGCCGCGCGTGGTCGGCTAAATCTTGCGGGGTAACTATTCGTCGCGGTCGGTGCGCTTCGCGTCCTTGTCGCGTTTAATCTCGCGACTGACCGACCAGTATTGCCAGCCGCCGAAGCCGAGCGCGACGAGCGCGGTAAACACGATCTCTACCCAGCCGTAGTGCTCGCTGAAGCCTTGCATCGCAGCGCTCCCTACCCGATCCCTTCGACGCCGTGCGCGCCCAGAAATGCGGCGATCAGTTCGGCGATATCCTCGGGCCGTTCCTCGTGCGCGAGGTGGCCGAGCGCCGGCAGAACTTCCAGCTGCGCATGGGGCAGCTTGCGCGCGGCATCCTCTACCCCGCTCAGCGGAATGGCATTGTCGCCGCGCGCGTGCACCAGCAGCACCGGGTTGCCGATGTCTGGCAAGGCATGATCGAGCGTGTCGAGATCCCAATTGGCCATCATCGCCAGCGCGCCGCGTGCGTGACGGCTGTTGCCGAGCAAGGTCGCGTAACAGCGCGCGCCCTCGCGATCGATCCGCGAACTGGTCGACCGCTGGATGAAACCGGCGGTATCGCCCGCCAGCCGCGAAACGCCAGAGAACACCTTCGGCACCAGCGGATTGAGCGCGAGCAGCCGCGCCATCGCGGGGAACACCTGCGTCGCGGGCCACGGCAAGGGCGTGAGCGCGGCATTGAGACCGATGATCGGCGTATCGGCGAACCGGTCGCGCTCGCGCGCCATGGTCAGCGCGATCGCAGCGCCCGCGGAATGGCCGATGATGACATCGGGGGTGATGTCCAGCGTCGCGATCAGGCCGAGGATGACCGTGGCCATGCCCGGCAGCGTCATCTGCGCATCGGGCAGCCGCCCGGTGAAGGCGTGGCCGGGCAGGTCTGGCGCGACGAGCGTGTAGCGGTCGGCAAGCGCGGGCATTACCCCGCGCCACGAATGCGTGGATGCGCCCGTACCGTGGAGCAGCAGCAGGATCGGCGCTGTGCCGGGTTCGCACCCCATCACCTGCACGTGCCAGCGGATACCGCCGCTTGTCACGAAGCGGCTTGCGTCGCGGTGCGGCCAGTGGCGTCCGTCGCGATCCCAGTCGAGCGGCTCGCTCATGCGGCAAGTGCCCCCGGCTGCGTCGCCTTGACCGCCGCGTGAAGCTTCGCCGCATCGGCCAGCGGCAGCGCAAGGAAGCGGGCGCGCATCGCCTGCGCCAGTTCGGACGCTTCGGGTGCGGTGCGCGCGGAGATATCGACCACCAGTGCATCGAGCCCGCGCGCGGCGATGGCCCGGCCCGCTTCGATTGCATCGGCTTTCGCCTGTGCGCGACCGCCCAGGCCGCTGGCCCCGACATTGGCGCGCCCGTCTGTCAGGACGACCAGATGCGGCGACTTGCCTCGCGTCGCGACCGCCTCCGCCAGCTGGTGCCCCACCCTGAGGCCCGTCGCGAGCGGCGTACCGCCCCCGCCCGGCATCGCCGACAGCACGCGGCGCGCGCGGGTCAGCGAGCGGGTGGGCGGCAGCAGCACCTCCGCGCCCTCTCCCCGGAAGGCGACCAGCGCGACCTCGCTGCGGGTGACGTAGGCCTGTGCCAGCATCAGCTCAACCGCACCCTTCGCCTCGGCGAGGCGCGCCGCCGCCGCCGATCCCGAGGCATCGACGCAGAAGATCGTGACGCGCCCGGCGCGTTCCTCGAACCGGCGGACGCGCAGATCGGACTTGCGGATAATTAGCTGATCGCCATCGCTCCCGGTCTCGCGTCGCCTGAGTTCCTGCCACGGAACCGCCGCGCGCAAGGTATCGACCAGCGCCAGCCGCGTGCCTCCGCGCGGGCTTCCCGGCCGGGCGCTCAGCGGCCTGCCGCGCTGGCCCGAAGTGCGCTTCTTCCCGCCGCCGCTTCCGCCGCTGCGCCGCGTTCGGCCCTCGGCCAGTCGTGCGAGAAGATCGTGCGGGATCGCCGCAAGCGCAGCCTCCAGCACAACCTCGTCGAGGGGCGCGTCGCCCGGCAGCGCATTCTCGTCCGCCTCGCCCGCGTCGGACCTATCGGGCGTGGGTGGCGGCGCTTCTTCGCTGTCATGTTCTTGCGGAGCGGGCATCTGCGTCGCACGCGGGCCCAGAACGAGGCGTGCGGCGGCGGCGATGTCTTGCTCCGCCACCTCTGCCCGCCCTGCCAGTGCGGCATGCGCTCTGGCGGTGTACCCCGCGAAGTTGAGGGCGCGCACCGAAACCACCCCCAACGCCGTTGCAGTCGCGGCAAGCGCGTGCATCGCGTCATCGTCCAATGGGGCAACCGCATTCATCGGGAGACTGCCGGTCTCGATGGGACCCCATGCCATCGTCTGCGCGCGCGTCAGGTCGCAGTGAAACGCCACCCGCTCCATCAGCGCCGCCGGCGGCGCTTCGTCATCCTGGTCACGCCCGTCGTCGAGCAGCACCAGACCGAACTTTGCATCTCCATCGAGCGCCTGCGCCAGCCGCCCCGCGACATCGCGATCGAGCCGCTCTGCCAGCGGCACCACCAGCACGCCGCCCGCGATCTCTTCCAGCAGGCCCCGCGCCCGCACGCTGCGGCCGGTCGCGAGACTGGCCGCGAGGTCGACCCCGCCCAGCAGCCGCTCGTCGTCGACATGCGCGGGCAGACGGCGCACCGCCACGCCCGTATTGCAAAGTAGTTCAAATAAGGCGTCGCGCGCTGGCCCTGCCCCTCGCAGACTCAGGCCGCCAAGCACATCGGGGGCGGACAGGAACAAGGAAAGCGCGAGCAGTGCGTCCGCTACGGGATCGCCCCCCTGCCCCGCCTCGGCGTTCATCCGAAGACTTCGACGATCGCGCGCTCGATCCGCGCGGTCGATCCGGTCTCGTCGAGGACATCGCGCCGCAACCGGTGGCGCAGGGCCGAAGGCGCAACCGCGATCAGATGCTTTTCCGCGAGCGTCTTTGCGCCCTCCAGCGCCGCGAGCGCCTTGGCCGCGCGCATCACGGTCAGCTCTCCGCGCAGCCCATCCGCGCCCACCGCCATGCACAGCTCGGCCGCCTTGGTGAGCATCGCATCGGGCACATCGACCTTGGCCAGCCGCTTGCGGCCCCGGTCGATCCGACGAAGCACTTTGTCCTCTTCGTCTGACCATTCGCCTGCAAAGCCATCGGGGTCGGCTTCCTGACGCGCGCAGCGGCGCATGATCTCCACCCGCGTGTCGATATCGGCGGGCGTGCGCACCTCTACCGATAGGCCGAAGCGGTCGAGCAATTGCGGGCGCAGTTCGCCTTCTTCGGGATTGCCGCTGCCGATCAGCACGAAGCGCGCGGGATGGCGGACCGAAAGGCCTTCGCGCTCGACCACGTTTTCGCCCGAGGCCGCGACATCGAGCAGCAGGTCGACCAGATGGTCTTCGAGCAGGTTGATCTCGTCGATGTAGAGGAAGCCGCGATGCGCCTTGGCGAGCAACCCCGGTTCGAACGCCTTCTCGCCCGAGCGCAGCGCGCGCTCGAGGTCGAGCGCGCCGAGCACGCGGTCTTCTGTCGCGCCCAGCGGCAGGTCGACGAAGGGCACCGCCCGCTTGCGCAGCGGGCCGGTGCCGCAGCCGTCCGGATAGCGTGCCTGATCTTCCTTCGAGCAGCCGTATGGACAATCCTTCACCGCCAGGATCGGCGGCAGCAGGGTCGCCAAAGCGCGTGCAGCGGTGGACTTGCCCGTCCCCCGGTCCCCGAACACCATCACCCCGCCGATCGCGGGGTCGACCGCCGCGATAAGCAGCGCCTGCTTCATCTCGTCCTGACCGACGATCGCTGAAAACGGGAAACGCGCCATCTGTACGCAGAGTGTCGCAGCAATCGGACGCTGGCAAGTGTCTTCATGGTTTGTCGATTGTGTGCGGGCGATGCGCTGCTAGGACGAGTGGCAGACTGCAACCAATCGGGAGAGAAATGCATGTTCAGCCACGTGATGCTTGGCGCGGAAGATATCGAAGCTTCGAAGACCTTTTACGACGCCTGCTTCAAGGCTCTCGGCGGACGCGAGGGCTCGGTCGATCCCAAGGGCCGGGTGATGTACATCCACAACGGCGGCATCTTCATGCTAAGCAAGCCGATCGACGGCCAGCCCGCGAGCTGCGGCAATGGCTCGACCATCGGCTTTGCCGCGACCAGCGAGGAACAGGCCAATGCCTGGCACGAGGCGGGCCTAGCCCATGGCGGCACCGCGATCGAAGACCCGCCGGGCATCCGCGAAGGTGCGGGGATGAAGCTGTATCTCGCCTATCTGCGCGATCCGGCAGGCAACAAGATCTGCGCGATGTATCGCCCGGGTTGAAACGGCCTGACTCCTCCCCCTTGAGGGGGAGGCTGGGTGGGGGTGTACGGCGTTCACGGCTTGGGCGGACCAAACCACCAATGCCGAACCCCCACCCCCTGCCCCTCCCCACGGGGAGGGGAGAAATGGGGGCCTAACCCCGCTCAACCAGAAACAGGGCGAATTCGGCGCGCAGGTTTGCGCCGAATTCGCCGATCTCGCGGCCCTTGGCGAAGTACCACGCGCGCTCGATCCGCGCGCCGCGATCCGCCACCAGTTCCTTGAAATCGACCACGGTCAGGTTGCGGATATTGCCGGTTGCGTGCCAGCTTTCGGGCAGCGCGGGCGTCACCGGCATGCGCCCGCCCAGCCCCAGCGCGACCCGCATCCGCCAGTGCGCGAAGTTGGGGAAGCTGACGAAGGCGGCGCGGCCCACGCGCAGCAATTCGTCGATCACCTCGGCAGGCCGGTCGACCATCTGGATCGTCTGACCGAGGATCGCGTAATCGAACGCGTCGTCCGGGTAATGCACCAGGTCCGCCTCCGCATCGCCCTGCACCACCGAAAGTCCGTGCGCCACGCAGGTCGCCACGCGTTCGGGATCGATCTCCAGACCGCGCGCATCGACACCCTTGTGCTCCGCCAGCGCTGCAAGCAGCGTGCCCTCGCCGCAGCCGATATCGAGCACGCGCGATCCGTCGGGGATGATCCCGGCAATGGCGGCAAGGTCGGGGCGCAGATCGGGAAGCGTGCTCATGCGTAGATGTCCGGGAAATGGCGCTGCATGAAGATGTCCGGGTCGGCAAGCGGCTGCCAGCCCATTGCGTCGTACAGGCCATGCGCATCTCGCGTCGCCAGCATCCAGCGACGCAGGCCCTGCAGCTCTGGATGCTCCTGCAAGTAGCCGACCATCGCCTTGGCCAGCCCCTTCCCGCCATGGCCGTCGAGCACGTAGACATCTGCCAGATAGGCAAAGGTAGCCCGGTCGGTGATGACCCGCGCCATCCCGACCTGCGCGCCGTCATGCAGCGCACTGACGCACAGGCTGTTGGCCAGCGCCTTCTCGACCGTTTCGAACGCAATGCCGGGCGACCAGTAGCTTTGGGTCAGGTAGGCGTGAGCGGCGCGCGCATCGGCGCCTTCCCGCAATTCGTATCCGTCCGGAACCGAGCTCAAGACACGAACCCCCGCACAACCTCGTCCAGACCCGGAGTCTCCAGCAGGAACCCGTCGTGGCCGTATGGCGAGGACAGCTCGACGAAGCTGACCGGAGCACCCGCAGCGTTCAGCGCGCGGACGATGTGGCGGCCCTCCTCTGTCGGATAGAGCCAGTCGGTATCGAAGCTGACGATGCAGAAGCGCGCCGTCGTGTTCGCAAAAGCATCGGCAAGCCGCCCGCCGTGCTCCTCGGCGAGGTCGAAATAGTCCATCGCGCGGGTGATATAGAGGTAGGAATTGGCGTCGAACCGCCGGGTAAATCCGCTGCCCTGATAGCGCAGGTAGGATTCGACCTCGAAATCGGCCTCGAAACCGAAGGACTTGGCACCATCGGTGCCATCGGGCCGCTGCTGTAGCCGGCGACCGAACTTCTCGGTCAGCCCTGCTTCGGACAAATAGGTGATGTGCGCCGCCATGCGCGCCACCGCGAGCCCCGCGTCGGGATGCGCGGCTTCGTAGTAGTCGCCGCCGTTCCAGTTGGCATCGGCCATGATCGCCTGTCGTCCGACCTCGTGAAAGGCGATGTTCTGCGCGGACTGGCGCGCGGCGCTGGCCAGCACCAGCACACGTTCGGCGCGGGTGGGGAATTGCGACGCGAACGCAAGCGCCTGCATCCCGCCCATCGACCCGCCTACCGCCGCATGCAGCCTCTCTATACCTAACGTGTCGAGCAGGCGGCCGATTGCACGAACCATGTCGTGGATCGTTACCACCGGGAAGTTCTGGCCATAGGGCTTGCCCTCGGGGCCTATGCTAGCCGGGCCGGTCGATCCCATGCAGCCGCCGATCACATTGGCGCAAATGACGTAGTATCGGTCGGTGTCGATCGGCTTGTCGGGTCCGACCATCCGATCCCACCAACCCGGCTTGCCGGTCGCGGGATGCGGGCTCGCAACATATTGATCGCCTGTCAGTGCGTGGAAGATCAGCACCGCATTGTCGCGCTCTGGGGAAAGCTGGCCGTAACGCTCGTAGGCAATGGTCACGGGCGACAGCGTTGCCCCGCTATCCAGCGGCAACGGGTCGGGCAGAGTAAGGGCGGTGGCTGGGTCTTGCATGTTCTGGGCTTGCACCAAACGGAAATACGGTGCTTCGACAAGCTCAGCACGAACGGGTTTCTGCAAACCGTCCTCTAACCGCTCGCCCTGAGCTTGTCGAAGGGCTGATTTTCCTTATGGCCTGACGATCGAGATGACAGAGAAACCCCAGCCCAAACCCTACATCCTCGACATTGCGGCCTATGTCCCCGGCGTAGCCAAGTCGGCGGACGGACGGGCGCTGATCAAGCTTTCCGCCAATGAGAATCCGATGGGGTGCAGCGAGGCGGCGCTAGCGGCGATGATGCAACGCCAGGAGGCTGCGCGCTATCCCGATCCGGACAGTATCGCGCTGCGTGCAGCGCTGGGCGAACTCCACGGCATCGACCCGGCGCTGATCGTCTGCGGCACCGGCTCGGGTGAACTGCTCAACTGCGCGGTTCAGGCCTTCGCCGGTGTCGGCGACGAGGTGCTGTTCTCGCGCTTCGCCTTCTCGCTCTATCCGCTGCTCGCCAAGAAAGTCGGCGCGAGGGCGGTTCTTGCGGAGAACGAGGATTTCGCCGCATCGGTCGACAATATCCTTGCTGCAGTAACGCCCCGCACGCGGGTGGTGCTGCTCGATAACCCGAACAATCCCACCGGCACGCACCTGCCCGATACGGAGGTCGAGCGGCTGCACGCAGACCTTCCGTCGGACGTCTTGCTGGTGCTCGACCAGGCATATGCCGAGTATCTCGACGATGCGGGCGCGCCGGGCCTCGCGCTCGCTGGCCGGGCAGACAACGTGCTGGTCACGCGGACCTTTTCCAAGATTTACGGGATCGCCTCTGCGCGCGTTGGCTGGGCAACCGGAGCGCCGCACCTGATCGACGCGCTCAACCGCATTCGCGGACCGTTCAACGTGTCGGGTGCGGGCCAGGCAGGCGCGCTGGCGGCAGTGCGCGATCAGGACTTCATCCGCCATTGCCGAAGCGAAAACGCGCAAACCCGCGCCGCTTTCGTCGCGCGGCTGGAATCGCTGGGCAACCGTGGCGTGCGCGCCTTGCCGAGCGAGGCCAATTTCGTGCTTGCGATCTTCCCCGACCAGGCAACCGCCGAACGGGTCCGCGACGCGATTGCCGATGCGGGTTACGCAGTCCGTCACCTGCCGGGCCAGGGTTTGGGCGACGCCCTGCGCATCACCATCGGACGCAAGGACGACATGGCCAAGGTCGGCGATGCGATCGAGGCTGCGCTCGGGAATTAGCGGGCGGACGGCTGCAAGGCGTTGATCGCCTCGCGCACCCTCGCCTCCACGTCTTCTCGCGGAAGGCCGGTTTCGATGGCCGGTCCGAAACGATAGGTGATCTGCCCGGGTCGCTTGACGAACGAGCGATAGAGAGGTCCGCTGTTCACCGCGACAGGCACCACCGGCAGGTCGAGCAGTTTGTAGAGCCCCGCAAAACCTGAAACGATGGCCCCCTCGTCTCCATGCGGCGTGCGCGTGCCCTCGGGGAAGATCAGGAACGGGCGCCCTTCCGCCTTCGCGCCCTTGGCCGCGCGCATCAGGTCGCGCAGCGCCTTCGCGCCTTCGTCGCGGGCAACGGGAATGAGGCCGTACTTGCGCCCAGCCCCACCCCACGCCGGGATCGCGAGCAGCTCCTGCTTGGCGAAGATCACCGGCTCTCCGAACACGCAGGGCGCGTCGATCGCTTCGAAGAAGCTCTCGTGCCGCATGGCGTAAAGCGCAGGCCCATCGATCGGGCCGCCCTGCTGGATGATCCTGATACGCAGCAGATGACGCACGCACCACCGGTGCAGCGCGCTCCAGCCGCCCGCCACCCGGCGCACGCCCCGCGCCCCTTGGAACGGGATGACGACAAGCAGGACCAGCGTACCGAGATAGAAAACGCCGTAGAAAGCGAGGCTGCGAAGAAGGTTCATCTCAGGATAGCAGCGGCCCTACCGTGCGGCTCACCAGCCACTTGTGATACTCCACGAACAGCATCCACAGGCTGGGCTCGCTGCGCACCGCATCTTTCACGATCCGGACGTTGTCGGGCAGTTCGCGCCGCAATTCGGTCGCAGCGCGGCGCATGTGCCAGTCGCTGGTGACGAGGCGCAGGCTCTCGATGTCGTTCGCCTCCGCCCATTCACGCGTCTCCTGCGCGTTTCCGCGCGTGTCGGTCGCGGCGAACCCCAGCGTGACGCAGCAGGCCATGATCTTTTCGGGCACGTTAAACTGGGCGGCGAATTCGGCGGGCTTCACCTCGGGATCGACTCCGGTGACCAGCAGCGTATCGGCGCTGTCGGTCTGTACGACTTCCAGCCCGCGCTCGATCCGGCCGGCGGAACCGGTCGGCACGATCACCGCATCGGTGCGCTCCATCGGAGCAGGATCGGGCAGCCACCCAGCAAACCAGACGAAGCCCAGCAGCCAGCCGAGCACCACGACGAGACCCAGACGCCAGATCAAAGCATTTTCCTAACCGCGGCAAGAACGGTGAAACGCGCGGTTGCGACCGCAAGCACCACACCCAGAATAGGGATCAGCGCGATCAGTATCCAGTCCAGCCAGTCGAGGCCAGCGCTGGCGATCATCCCGCTGTCGAGCGCGGCGAACTGATAGCCGAGCCCCAGAATGGCCGCGAGGCCGAGGACCAGCCCGACCGCCCCGCCAAGCATCGAATCGAACAGCACCGCCCGCTGGAACAACTGCGCAATCTGCCCGTCGGTGCCGCCCAGCAAATGAACGATCGCGATCGTCTCGCGATTATTGCCCAGCGCACTGCGCGCCGCGAGGAACACCGCCGCCGCGCTGGTGACGGCCAGCAGAAGGACCAGCGCCAGCGCGAGATATTGCAGTGACCTCAAAGCGCTGAACACCGGCTGCAGCCAGGATGACTGCGCATCGATCCGCGCATCGGGGGCGACATCGGCAAGGCGATCGCGCAACCGGTCTATCCCCTCGGGAGTGGCGCGCCCGCCCAGCCGCACGTCGATCAGCGCGGGCACCGGCACGGTTTCGGCATCGCCCGCATTGCCGAGCCACGGTTCGAGCAGCGCGTCGAGCTCTTCCTGCGGTACCAGACGGCTCTGCGCGACCATGTCCATCGACTGCAACGCCTCCTGCGCCGCCTGCGCCTGCTGCGCGCGCGTGGCGGGATCGGCGTCGAGAATCTGCACCGTCGCCCCGCCCGACAATTCGGATCGCGCACCGCCTGCAAGGTTGCCCAGCGAAAGGCCTGCGCCCGCCGCCAGCACGGTCAGCGCGACCATGATCGCAAGGACCCACGGCATCGGCCCGGCAAGCCGCGCCTGCGGGATCAGCGCGCGCGCCTTGTCGCCCGTGAACGCGGACTGTCCGGCTCGCGCGGCGTCGGTGAGCGGCGGCTGGCTCATCGCTGCGCCTCTTCCGTTGCGGCCCTACGCGGCGGATAGCGCAGCGCACCGGTCGGATCCGCCAGCCGCCCCTTGTCCAGCCGCATGATCATCGAACTGCGCACGTTCTGCAACAGGTGCACATCGTGGGTCGCGACGATCACCGTGGTGCCCAGCCGGTTGAGCGATTCGAACAGCCGCATCAGCTTGAGCGCCATGTCCGGGTCGACGTTTCCGGTCGGCTCGTCGGCCAGCAGGATGTCGGGCCTGCCGATTACCGCGCGGGCGATGGCAACGCGCTGCTTCTCACCGCCCGAAAGCGTCTCGGGCCGCGCTTCGGAGCGGTGCGCCAGCCCCACCCATTCGAGCATGTCGGACACCGGCTGGACCAGCTCGCTCTCGTCCACCCCAGCGATGCGCAGCGGCAGCGCGACATTGTCGAACGCGGAGAGGTGATCGACCAGCCGGAAATCCTGGAAGACGACGCCCAGCCGCCGCCGGAACCCCGGCAGGCGCGAACGTGGCATGGTGATCACGTCGCTGCCGAACATACGGATGATCCCGCGCGACGGGCGCTGCGCAAGGTAAAGCAGCTTGAGCAGGCTGGTCTTGCCCGCCCCGCTCGCGCCGGTGAGGAAATAGAAGCTGCCCGGCCACAGCGAAAAGCTGATATCGGTCAGGATCTCCTTGCCGGTCCCGTAGCGCAGGCCGACATTGTCGAAGAAGGCGACTTCGCCGTCACCCCCCGACATTTTCATGCCCCGCCATCATGCTGCCTCACGCGCTACCGACCCGTCCCGTGGTTAACGAGGGGCGATATAGGGCGCATTGCGTGTGGACAAAAGGCGCAAATCCGGCCCGTCCACCACCGGGGCGCTTGCCTCGCAAGCCTTGCGCGGCGTAATGACATACTCACCATGATCCTTGCCTGCCCCGCCTGTGACACCCGCTATGCCGTGCCCGACAGCGCCATTGGTGCCGAGGGGCGGACGGTGCGCTGCGCGCGCTGCCGCCATAGCTGGTTTCAGGAAGGAAGCGAACTCGATCTGGAGACGCTGGAGCAGGACGGATCGGCCAAGGTAGAGCCCACCCAGCGCCAGCCTTGGCACGATGTCCCGCCGATCAGTTCCAACGACGACCCCGAGGACGAATCAGCAGGCCGGTCGCAATTCGCTGCCGAACCGCCATTTCGGCCGCGCCGCAATCCGCTCAAGATGTGGGGCATGGCGGCCAGCCTCTTCGCGGTGATTTCCGTCGGGACGATCGCTGCGGTCAGCTATGCCGGGCTGCCCGACTGGGTGCCTGTCAGCCGCCCCACTTTTGCGATGAACGAGCCCGATCTTGTGCTCGAATTCCCGGCGAGCCAGCAGGACCGCCGCACGCTACCCGACGGCAGCGAGTATTTCGGCGTCGCGGGCGAGATCAAGAATGTCGGGCACGAAACCAAGGCAGTGCCGCCGGTGCTGATCGTGCTGTACGATTCGCGCAACCGGAAGGTCTACAACTGGGAAATCCTGCCGCGGCAGGGCCGCCTCCAGCCGGGCGAGACGCTCAGCATCAACGAAGCAATCACGGACCTGCCGAAATCCGCCAAATTCGCCGAAATCGGCTGGAGCCCTTCCTGACGCAAAGCGCCGCGTGCGGATAGGTGTCGCAAAGGCGCTTGCGGGGCGCGTACACCCCTGCTAGTGCGCCGCTTCCTCACGGGGTCCAGCCGTAAAGGCAGACCCCGGATGCAGCCCGAACATACGGGCTTGTGTGCGGTCGTGGCGGAACTGGTAGACGCGCAACGTTGAGGTCGTTGTGGCCGCAAGGCCGTGGAAGTTCGAGTCTTCTCGACCGCACCATTTACCCCTGTTTCTCCGTTCCCGGGTCCGGGTTGGCGAAGTAATGCCGGCGCGCTTGGCGCAGTCGTGCGCCATTTCTATCCTCACAGGCGCACTTGCAGCCGGAGGCGGATGGTATCGGTCGTCCCTCACACAGGTAATTGCGCCCGTTTCAGGCACAGGCATCCTGATCACCGGACCGCAATCGGGAATCCAAAGTCCGGGCGAAACGCACCCGCTGCGGCCGACCATCAATCATGCGTGGTGCCGAAGGCCTTTCTGGCCCACTCATACAGCGCAAGGTCCTCTGGCCTGTCGGCGTAGATCTGCGCGCGAAGCTCGGCAGAGAGCGTGACGTGACGGGCGATCATCTCGCCGTCCGAGGGATGCGAAGGCGATTTCAGTCGTTCTCCGCTCCCCGCAACACGCTGATTGGTCCATTCGGCGGGGATGCCGATTTCCGCACACAGAAAATCGAGACTAGCAGACAGGCGATCGGTGAACCCGACATGCCAGCAGCGCTCCAATAGGGCCCGGGCCGCCTGTGTCCGAGTGCCCTCATCGACCATCATTTCGGGAGGAAGGGTGCGGGATGCATAGAACCCGACGATCGAATTCCTATTGTGGGCTAGGAAGTCGTCTCGATACCACGACATGAAATCTGCTTCGGTCGTGCCCCTGCTCTTCCGAAAATTATACAGGGACACGCACCTCTCTGCCGGATCGCGCAGGAAGGTGATGTAGCGCACGTCGCGCTCCCCGGGAACGATACGGTGCGCACCATAACTGAGGCGATGCCCCGCCAGGACTACGGCTCTCGACCGCACTTCTTCCGGACGATCCGCGAATTCTGCGAGTTCCCTCTCTGCCCGGTAGCGACGGCCCCAGTCCGAAAACTCCACGAGCTGCTCGTCCCACGACAGGTAGCGTTCGAGATGGGCCTTGAAGGTCGTGCCCCCGGTCTTGGGCATGTGCAGAAAGACCCAGAGCGGACGCCTCATTGCGCCACCCGATAACCGAAGAAGTCGAACAGCTCGCCGTGCCGAACGAAAGCGGCACTCAGCACGGACAACTCATCGGCGGTCAACGCACCGATCGATTCCGCGTTCATGTTCCGCAATGGTTCGTCATAGAGACCCTTGACCGCCACACGATGCGCAAGATCGATCCTGCCAAGTTCGGGGACCAGACGAAGGATACGCCGGCTTGCTGACGCGGGATCGGCACACATGTCTTCGTACCGCAGCAGCGCACCCTCTGCGTCCGCGCATCCAAGGTTCGCGCGCTGGCGTTCGAAGCAGGCTATGATGTGGCGCGCGACCACTTCGACAAGTTTTTCTCCTGGCGACAACACCTGCTGCGCCCCCCGGCGAAGAATCCCTCCGGCTATCGCCAGCGGGTCTCGCACCAGGAAAACGAAGCGGGGATCGGGGAGCGCCCTCACCAGTTCCTGAGCGAGAAACAGGAACGGTGGCGAGGACAGAACGATCACGGGGGATCCAACGTCGTCTGCCTCAGCCGAGCTCATCCAGGTCGCCCAGCTGCGGGGCCAGTCGTGCAATGCCGGATCGGCAACCCGGGCCAGCCTGTCTGCGCTCGCAGCCCAGATCAGGCGTGTGCCGGTGCTTCGGGTAGAGGGGCCGGGGAAGCCGGGAATGTGCTGTGCCTCGCGCTCCAGATGCCAGCATCCGCTCGATGCAGCGATGGATTTGCGCAACAGGGTCGAACCCGAATTGTTCGGGCCGAGCACGATCAGGCTGGTTCGAACGGTCCCGACGGCCGCGGCAGCGCGGTTGGCCGTGCCCGTCATCCTGCGCTGGTCGCAAGTCTGCCAAGACGCGCCTCGGCAACCATCCGCTCGAAGGCACGGTGCCACTTCGCAAGGGCGCAGCCGACCACTGGATCGTCGATCGCCCGTTCGACGATGTGGTCGGGTTTCCAAGGTTTGCGCGGCCCGTTGAAGTGAAACATGCACACCTCCTCGACGCTCCGCCCCTGCAACAGCTGCGCCGCGATGCGATGTCCTATCGGCAGGTTGTAGAGAGGGTCGACAAGCATCGTCTGCGGCGCGAGCCGGCGATTGAGCACGAGTTGGTCGGTGTGATCCGTTTTCACGCCCTTCCATGCGTCGGGTTCGAGCAGGTCGAGGAGATCGGCATAAACTGTCCCGTCGAGCAGATCGTGCCCGATCAGCATCATCCCGGCGTTGAAACTCGCGAGGCCCGCCTGCTCGTTGGCGTCAACGGACTCAAAGCTGGTCCGATCGCGTCGTTTGCCGATCAGGGTCGGTTTGTCGGGCGCGGCGATGAACGGCTCCGGACGACGGAAAAGCTCTTCGAAATCGCCCGAGACCACGGTGTCGCTGTCGAGAAACAGCACCTTGTCGTACCCGGCCAGGGCAAAGCTCTCCAGCGAGCAAAAGCGAAGCCGCCTTGTGCGCAGCTCGGGACGGGCGTCGCACAGGGCGTCGATCCGTCGCAGCAATTCGTTGGAAGGAGCACGAAATTCCGTTGGACCTGCCGCCCGGATCAATGCGCGTCGATCGTCCGAGAGATCGGTCGCGATCACCACGGTTTCGCCGGAGAACCACCGGTTCGACTGGCGAAACGACGCGAGCGCAACCGCACTGCCTAGAGCGAAATCGTCGGACGATACCGTGACGACGGCGAACTTGTCGCTCATTGCGGCGGTGTCTCCCGCAACGTGCTGCCAAGCGCATAATCGGCCGCGTAACGGTACTCTACCAGTTCTCGCAATTCGGCGTCGGGTGCGAAACCGGGCGGATAAGGCGCCGCGTTGACCCGCTGGAGCAGCGGCGGCGGCAGGTCGACCCGTGCGAAGATTGCAGCAAGATCGGAACCGAGCTTCGAATGGAGACCTAGGACGCTCACCATTAATTGCCCGTCATCGTCGCATAGGAAACTCACCTGCTGGGAAAAAAGGACGTGCGCGCGCCCTTTGTCGTCCGCCAGCAAGCGCTTCATCGCATCGAGCGCCTCGATGCTATCCCAGGCCTTATCGCGCTTGAGCAGGAAGAAAGCCGAGACAAAGCGCTCGAGCGGGTCGCGGAAAACCGCGAAGCTTGTCATCTCATCCCACATACCGGGCAGCAGCACCGCACGGATCGTGCGTGCTGGGACGTGCCCATGACCGATGGAAGCGATCTGCGGCACCGGACACAACCGGGTTTCGAAACGCGTGCATTGTTCCCAATCCGTCGCCGCCAAATGCGGGCGCAAGGCCGCGCGAACGGTGTGCGATCCAGTGCGTGGCACCGCGACGAAGATGAATCTGTGGGCGAAGGAGGCGATCATGACACAGCCTGCCGCTCGTACCCGAAGCGGGCCATCATGGCGCCGTGATCGGACACAATCCGCTCGATCTGGGTCTCGCTCAACTCGTCGCGCCAGCTGTTCGCGCTTCCGCGCCGGAAAAAACTACCCTCGGTCACTTTCTCGTGAAAACCTTTTGCAGCTTCGATACTGCGCAGCGCTTCGAAGCGGGCAGCCTCGACCGCCCGCGCGACCCGCGCACGGTCGGCATCTTCTCCGGCAAATTCCAGTATCGAGGCAAAATGCATTTCGGTGTCGCGGAGCAGATCTTCGTAGCGCAGGGTCAGCCGTGGGATTTCGCCCTGATCCTGCCAGCTGGCAGAATGACCGCTCCAGCTACCTATCCGCTGCGGTATAACCGTGGCTATCGAATCCGGTCGCCAGTCGTGCATCGCCGCCTCGTCCGCCATCAGGTCTATCGCGCGATCAATCGTACAATCGAGATGATGCGCATAGGACACGGCCACCGCACATGGATGACGCACGACATGCACCACACCGCGAAAAGCATCTGCTGCGAATACCGCGTCTCCAGCATGGTTGTAGTAGAAGCGATCGTGCAGCTTCACAAATACTGGGCCTTCCATTGCTTCGGAAACGGCCCTGTGAAAGCTCGGTCGCAGGGTATCTATCGCGTCCAGTCCGAGGTCGGCCGAAGAAATACCTGTGTGATCGTCGAACTGCTGCCTGACACTCAACATCGCGGGGGCTGCCAGACTACCGAGATCGCTCAAGGGGTCGCCAGTCAAAAACGCGGTCAGGAGACAGCGCATCCACGTATTGCCGCTCTTGGGAAAGGACGCGAGCAACACCAGCGAGGGCGGCGACGAAAGAACAGTCCTCATGCGGTCTCGTCGAGACGTTCGCCCTCGGCGACCGGTTCGAAGCCAAGCGCCTCTTCCAGCAGTGCGGCCAGGTCTGCCGCAGGAGCCCCCCGCGCAGGTCGCACCAGCCGGACCATCTGCGATTGCGCTGCCATCGCGGACACCATCCGGAACTGGAGGTCGTTGAGGCCGAAGCCGTTGAGAAATTTCTTGCGAAAACTGTAGCGGAGCAGCCATTTCATACGCTCGGCGGGTTCAAGCGGCTCGATGCGCGGCTGCCCGTTGCCGGCGACATGCAGGATCACGACCACCGCAACCGGCAACCTTGCGTCGCACCAGTTCTCCGGCACGACATAGTATTTCTCCAGATCCCGCTGCGCCCTTTGAAGGCGGCTGGTATCGTGGCCGAAATACGCCGCACTGTCGGCCCACAATCGGGATGCGGGAAAGCCCGAGGTTGCCATTGGACGACCTGCCGCATCGAGGGAAACGGGCGTTACGTCGTCGCCCATCATGCGATAGCCCCGCTGGACGAACGCATTGGTAAGCGTCGACTTGCCTACTCCCGATGTGCCGACCAGCAACATTGCGCCGCGCGACGTCTCGATCGCACCTGCGTGCATTGGGAGCGTGCGACGCTGCTGGAGAAGCGCAGCCAGTGCCGAGCCCTGCACATGGGGCACGGCGTCGGCCGGAGTGCGGCCTTTCGCCGGCTCGACCAGGATTCGCCGACCGTCCTCAATCCGAAAACGGGCGACGTCCGGCACGTCGAGCACCATCAGCCCGGGGCGGGCGATCCAGTTACGAAACCGCATCGCTTCTGCATCTTCGGGATCGCTCAGCCGCTCTGCCAGCCGGATTTCGACATCGACCTCGTTGGATCGACCAGGCGCGAATACCGAAAGCTCGATCTCCGACGCGATCTCGAGGCCGAATGCGCGATAGCGCTCTACCGTCATCGAGAGATGCCCCTCCCACCCGTCTGCGGTTCGCTTTCAAAAACCTCAAAGACCAGATGAATGCGATCCTGCGCACCTTCGTTGCGCACCGAATGTCTGGCGATATTGTTCACTTCGTAGGCATGGCCGAGCGCAAGATGGCGCTCTTCTCCGGCAGAGCTGAAAATCGCCCCCGGGTTTGTCTGCACCGGCACGTGTATCTTGTGGGTCAGCAGGTTGGAACCGGCTCCGTCACGATGCGGGTCGATGACGTGGCCAGCCGCAAGTCGGGCCAGCATAACCTTTGGAAACTCGGGGGAAACGAAGGCGTAGTCTTCGATCGCCTGATGCATGATCGGCAGCAGGATAGGCGACCATACATCCCACGCCTGAGTGGAATAGAAATCGAGCGGATTCAGGTTGCGGGGCGTGAATCGAAACACGAGATGCCTCGTGTGGTGAAACACCGCGAAATCGTTCTCCTTGCGCGCATCCTCCGCGTTCCATGTATCCTCGGAAATGCGGGCAACCAGCGGGACGAGTGCGGCGATATCGACCGGTCCGAGATCCCGGTAAGACGAAGGCTTGCGTACCGGGCGCAAGGGCTGGATCGGTTGTTCACTACCGTCCGCTTCGGCACTTGATCGCATAGCCTTGGTCATATCTCGTCCGGCCGATCCGTCGTGGAAGTGGGTTTGTCGGGAAATTTCAAGAATTCAAGAGCTACCCGCGCCTGCGACTGCCCCTGCAGGTCGTCCCGCTCCTGACTCAACCAGGCGTTCAGCGCGTTCATGTCGATATAGCCGGAGCGGTTCACCAGGTTGCCGCTCTCTTGCAAGTCGGCATGAAGTCTCTTGAAGGCCCCCAACAGCGGATCGGACAGATCTTCGACCCGGACCGGCTCGAATTTGCTGGCGTGGCGCTTCACCGTATTCGGAAGAAGATCGTCCATCGCGGCGCGCATCAACCATCTTTTCTGACCACCGCGAACGAACAGATCGGTCGGAATGGAATAGACGAATTCGAGCACGCGTCGGTCGAGCAAGGGATAGCGGTATTCTATCCCATGGCGCAAACCGCTGGCAGACCAAGTATCCAGGCGTGACTGGATTGCACCCACATCGAAAAGATCGCTCATCGTACGCCTTACGCTGCTCTTGCGCACGGTGCGCTGCGGCAAGAACTGCGCGCGGCGTCGCAAAGCGGTACTCGCGAAGCCATTGGGGGGGCCATCCCCTTCCTGCCGCAGGGTCTCACCTGCCAGCGCCCATGCAACAAGAGCGAATTGACGGACCTTACCCTTGACGGTCGCGCTTTCGAGATCGCGCCACAATCTGATCCAGCGTCCTTTGGCGAACAGTTCCATCCTGTAGCCGCGCCCCTCGAACGAGGCACCCTGGTCGCCGCCCCAGCCAGAAAGGATCACATCCACGCCCAAGCGTTCGGCCGCAAGCTGAACCGGCAGTTCGTTTATGAGGTTGCGGGGGTCGGGATGTCGGGTGACATCACGCCGGAGAAGTTCGTGGAGGACATCGACCTTCGGCGGAACCGCGTGAAGATCTATATTCAGCGCCGATTTGACCGACTCGCTCCAGGCAGGTTCGGTCTCTTCGGCGGCATCCGCATCCCGGCGATGCCACGAAAAGCCAATGGGCTCTGCGGCTCCGCTTTTAAGCAATCGGGGAACAGCAATCGCTGCGATCGCCGTCGAATCGAGGCCGCCGCTCAGATGGAGGCCGATCCTTTGCGAATCGCGCAGGCGGTCTTCCACTGCGGCTTCCACAAGCTTGCGCAAATGCAACGCGTAATCCTCTGGCGCAGCCAGCCGGATACGACCGCGCGGCCCGGGCTTCCAGTAGCGCCATTTACGAATCGGCGCGCTCCCCGCCATCATCGCGTGCCCCCAGGGCAGGTTGCGGATGCCACGATGCCAGGTGCGTTCCACGGGGACGTAGCGGCGCGCAAGCAATCGGGTGAGCACCACATCATCATCCAGCCGGTCGTCCACGCCCGGCAGAGCCAGCAATAATGCCGGGTCACTCGCGCACGCAATCCATCCATCCCCCTCGGAATAGAAAAACGGCCGAGCGCCGACGTGATCACGAGCGCAAAACATCTGACCGGAAGATCGGTCGAACACAACGAAGGCATAATCGCCCAGCAGATGCTGCGGGCAGGCCTCCCCCCACATCGACCACGCCGCGAGGATCAAATCGGGATCGCTTGGAGTTTCTGGGAGCTTCGAGGAGCCAAGCTTTGTTAGCAGATCTTCACGCGCGTCGATACGCGCATCGGCGACGACCAGAATGCCGTCCCTCTCGGCAGTTCCGGCACCAGATTCGCCACACTGCGCAAAGGAAAGGTTCCCGAGCGCACGCGCATCACCGATCGGCCCTAAACGGGCGTCACTCAGCGCATCGGTGATGGTCGCGACGAGTTCGTCGGGGTCGGCTGCACCCCGATCGAGTACGCACACGAAAGGCTGCAGAATTCGATCCTCCGCAAATCCGAGAGCGCCTAGCCCTCGAGCGGATCAAGAAATGCGGTAAAAAATATCATCCTGATCGTTGAGGTTGTTGAATCCGCCACGCGTGTGCGAGAGGGGAACCACGCTGCGGATCGCAGGCGCAAACCATTTATCGCGGTTCGCGCTGTTGGTTTCATTAACAATCTTGTCGGACATGATTCGCGCCCTTCTTTTCGCGTTGTATCAATATGCGTTAGCACAAACACGCAGGCATCCAAGAGGAAGGTGCTGTCTTTAAGGCCGCCTGCGTTCTGACACCCCTTTAGGACAGGACCGCAGCGAGGTTCACCACCTTCACTTCGCGCGCAGCGACTGACGCCGTCAGGAATCGACCCTGAGAAGGCCGAGGTCCTTCATTTCCTCGACGAAGCGGCTCGTATCTGAACCGCACTGCGACCTCTCAACCTCATACGCTTTGCAAAGCGCATCGCATATCTCGCCAAAGCTCTTCGGCTCTTCGAGCATATCCCAGATCCGCGCAGCACTCTTATCGATCTCGTAATAGGTGCCAGTGTCGATGTTCATGATCATCACCCGGTCTTCGACCTGGCTCGAAAGCGCACTTTCTTCGCGCGCGATTACGGCATCTTCGGCGACCATAGAAAAACCCATTAGTATCCATTAGCGAATGCTCGCGCTCTCACGGATTGAGAAAGCTTGCAAGGCCTGCAAAGATGCCAGCCGTGGCAAATCGGCAGGAATGGCAGAATGGGTAAAACGGCTTCCTTCGGGTCGCACGAGACGAATGACGCAGGGAGGTCCACTGCCACGCAATTCGACGCGCTGATTGCGCCCATCGATCGCGCGACATTCGTCAACGAATACTTCAACAAGACGATGCTGCATCTTCCGGGTGAGGAAGGCCGGTTCGACCACCTCCTTGACTGGCAGGATATCGACCATGTGCTCGAATATAACCGGCTCGAGCCACCGCGATTGAGGTTGACCCGTGCAGGCAAGGTGATCGACCGGACGCTCTACACCCACGAACGGCGCGGGGGGCGCGATATCGACGCCGGTGCCACCACCATGCTGCTGCGGCAGGGCGCTACTTTGGCCCTCGGTTTTGCAGACGACTTGTTCCCCCCCTTGCGCAAGCTTGGAGATCATATCCACGAGGTGCTCGGCGCGCACATCAACATCAATGCCTACGCCAGTTGGGGAACCCAGAGCGGGTTCGATGCCCATTTCGATCATCACGATGTGCTGGTGTTGCAGGTGCGCGGACGAAAGCGGTGGCGAGTGGCCGAGCCGGAATTCGAAAAACCGGTTCTGCGCAACCACAAAATGCCTGGCCCTGTAGAAGAGAAGTTCAAGTTCGACACGATCCTCGAAAGCGGCGACGTCCTCTATCTTCCGCGCGGCTGGTGGCACGAGGCGACACCGCTTGGCGAAGAGAGCCTGCACATCACCATTGCCATAACGTGCCCGACGGCGCGCGATGCACTCGACTGGATCGCATCAAGGGTTGAACAGGATCTTGTTGGTCGCACCGATGTGCCGCCCCCTAGTCAGCCAGAGGCGAGGAAAGCCTATTTCGCCGACTTGCTGAGCGCCATCAAAGCGGAGTTCGATGGAACCATTTCCGAAGACTTTGCCCGCTCTCGCGAGGCGGAACGGCCTGCTACGCCGCGCTTCAACCTTGCGCGAATAGGCGAAAGCTTTCCCCCGATCGATCGCAACACCATCATCACCCTCGCCAGTGAGAAACGCGTGGATGAGCGCGGCAAGGACGGCACGATCGAATGTGTCGTGCTTGGCGGGCGCGAGTGGCCCTGCCACCCGCCATTCCTGCCCGCGCTTCGCCTGTTGCGCAGCTACCGTGGAACATCCTTCGGCGAGCTCGCCGCCACCCTGGCCGATCCTGCACAGGAGAAAGCCTTGCAAGGGTTCGTCCGGATGCTGGCAGAGGGTGGAGCTATTTTTCTGGAGCCCGGCGAGTGATAGCGAGCTGGTCTCGCCTGCAGACGTTCGCCCGGATGGCGCCGGGCCGACGCGCGCTCGTGCTGGAGGCTATGGCCATGCTGGGTCTGGCGCGCGCGTGGCTGATCCTTTCACCCTTCCGCAATGTCGCCCGGACGCTCGGGTCCCCCACCCCCACCGATGCGCCGCAGCTCCAGCTCGAGAGCGGACCCAGACTCGCCGCAGCGAGGGACATACGCTGGGCGATTGCGCTCGCCGCCTCGCGGGTGCCCTTCCGCGCGGTCTGCCTGCAGCAGGCAGTCGCGGCCAAGCTGATGCTGCGCCGTCGGGGCATTCCCGCGACCGTCCGCTTCGGCCTGGCGCCCGGCACCGCGCCGGGCGCTTTGCCGCGCGCGCATGCCTGGGTCAGTGCAGGCAAGGTCAAGGTCGCTGGCTTCCCGGTCGAACCCGCGATGGTTGTTGTCGCCCGCTTCGACTAGAGGCGCACGGTCGCTGGACGACTGCCAGATTGACCCGCGGAATTCGGCAGACTTGCGGGTTAACTCCAGTCAACTGGCCCGGTTTGCCGGGGAATCGTCCAGCAGGAAATCGGCCAGGGCGCGATCCCTGACAACTTCCCCAGCGAGCGAGCGATCGCGCAGGCCCGACAGCATTTGCCAAGCCCGCTTCATCAGCCAGTGGGGATAGCGCAGCCATAAGAGGCGATCCTCTATCCGGCCGCCGCTCGTCGCCGCAATGCCGGTGCGCGACGGCATGAAAGCGCGCGCGAAAGCTTTGTCGATGCCGGCCAGACGACCGGCACCATCCCTGGCTTCGCGCACCATCTTGCGCTGGTGCACTGCCTTGGCGGGCTGGACGAGCAAGCCCTCTGCATGGTCGACGAGGTCTCCTGCCACCAGGGGCAAGTGCGCATGGTTCATGCCGAGCCGCCCTGTATCGCCTCCATGCCGCTCAAGCAGTTGCAGCATGAGCGCGAGCGTAGGCAGCAAGCCAAATTGCTCGGCCCTGACGTGAAGCTCGGCCAATCGATCCGCCCTCTTCTCGATCAGCATCGTCACGTCGGCGAGAAGCAGAGGGCCACAATCGAACAAGGACTTGGGCCCTGCGTGGAGGAGGAGGTGAAGAAAGGTAGCACATGGAGCGCTGACCGGTATCGAATGACCACCTAGCGACACATGCTCAGCACTGTCGCGCACGAAGGCAGCCAGCGCTGCGGTCTCGATCGATGCCAAGGCAGCGAGATCGTGATGCAATTCGACCACGAGTCCGCTCGCGGAGTGGATCAGCGCGGGCTGCTGATAACCGCGGTCAAGCGACGTCTCCAGATCGCCCGGCAATGCCTGGAAACCCAGACCGGTCAGTGCGTCGCGCGCTGCCACAGACCGGTCGCGCGGGATCAGGATATCCAGATCGCGCATCGGCCGCACCGCAGGCTCCGCAGCGATGCTCAGGCCGAGCGCCGTGCCCTTCAGGAAAACGTGGCGCACATTTGCATCGCTTAGCGCACGGCTCGTACGGACGATGCCTGCTTTGAATTTCAGCCAACGCACTTGCTGGGTGGCAAAGGACTGGGCGCATTCTTCGGAGAAAGGCTGCGGGAATGTCGGGCCGGTGCCCGAGCGCTGGCTTAGATGCAACAGAGGCCGCAACCGATAATCGCGTGCAACCTGCGCGATCCTGTTCCATTCCGCCTGCGTCAGCTGCTCGGTCGGTGCATCGCTCGAATTGCAGAGCCAGCTGAACAGCTGGTTGCGGGCTCTATCGGAAGCTTCCCCCATATGCCCGTCAGGCCTCGACGCTGCGGCGCGGCTGCGCTGCGGCGGGTACGATCTTGCCCCCTTCCAGCCGCTCGATCCGGTCTGCGATCCGGCGCGTTTCGGCGCGATGCGAAACGAGCAGGATGGCCGGACGGTCGGGCCACTGACGCAGCCTCTCGAAGATGTCGGCCCCGCCGTCTTCATCGATAGCGCTGGTGGCCTCGTCGAGGATCAGCAGCGCATGGCGCCGGATCAGCCCGCGCGCCAGACAGATACGCTGTCGCTCGCCCCCCGAGAACGCCTGACCTCGCTCGCCCACCCGCGTATCGAGCCCCTGTGGGCTGCGCGCCAGCAATTCCTGCGCCCCGGCCATCTCGAGCGCTATCATCATCTCCGCGTCGGTCGCGTGGGGGGCACACCATTGCAGGTTCTCGCGAATGGTCGTGTCGAACAGGAAGGGATCTTGCGGCAGATAGGCGAGGGAACGTCGCCAGACCTCCCAGTCCGTATCCGCTCGCAGGACATGCCCCTGACCGATGATGGTACCGCGAGCCGGAGGCATCAGCCCGGTAATGAGATCGAGCAGTGTCGTCTTGCCCGATCCCGAGGGGGCATCGAGCGCGACGATCTCGCCTCGATCGATTCTCAGGGAAGCGCCCTGCAGAATCCAGTCCTCCGCTTCGTAAGCGAACCAGAGATCGCGCGCTTCCAGCAAAGGTCCCGCCGGCTCTTTGCGAGCCGCTCGTTCAAGTGTCGCGGGCACGGCCTGCGGCTCAGGCCGGTCGAGATCGGCTGTGAGCGAGCGGAGCGCATCGAGCGCGGCGAGCATGTTCGCGGTGGACTGCGAGGTCTGCATCAGGGTGAGCGTGGGCCCCGAAATCCGCGTGAGGATCAATGTCACGACGATCAGGCGAGGCAGATCGAGCGCCAGCCCGAAATAGCCGATCAGCAGCATGGCGATCACGGCAAGCGCCGCGAAGCACTGGAACGCCGCCCTCACCTTCGATTGCGATGCGACAAAATCGAGTTGCCACTTGCGGGCATCGCGCATCACACCGTCCATCTGATCGACGAACTTCCCCTGCGCATCGGACAGGCGGGCGAGCTTTTGTCCGGCCATGAAATTGCCGAGCACGTTGTGAACCTTGCGACCCGCGCTTGAATTTCGCTGCCCCAGCAGCCCGGCGAGACGCGAAATGGGGACGATAAAAACGCCTGCGAGCAGCAGCAGCGGCAGCGCGATACCCAGCATGATGGGCGCGATCGCCGCGATGGCAGCCAGCTGCGCAAGGATCATGGTGATCTGCACCACTCCCGTCAGGGTTTGCTGGGTGCCCGACGAAAGACGGCCAATGTCGACCATGATCGCATGTTCGATATCGGTCCGCCGCTTGCCCATCAGCGCCTGCCAGGGCGCGGCAGAAACCGCGATCATGGTGCGCCGGCGCCAGTGATCGACGAATTCGAGGCTCAGTCGCCGCATCAGGATGTCCCGCTTCCACTGAAGGAAGCTGCGCAAGGCAATCAGCGCGAGAAATGCAGCGGCCAGCGTCAGCGCCAGTCCGAAGGGTGTTGCAATACCGGCGGCCCCAAGCCAGCCCAGCGCGCTCGCGGCCACGCCCGTATCGGGCTTGCTGAGCAGAATTTGAAACAGCGGCACAAAGGCGACGAAGCCCAGCCCCTCAAGCACGGCGGCCGCCCCTACTAGCGCCAGCGCCAGCCATAATCGCGCACCCGCGAACGCGCGCAGTTCGCGCAGGTAATACTGCAGGCCGCTCATTCCGAAGTGAAGGATTGTGCACTTCGAAAGACAAAGCAAGCTTGGAAAGGATATTGGCGGCAATCGGGTGCGGCGAAGCTAACACCCCAGGTGGGTGAGGCCTGCATTGGGACCTTGCTGGACGTCACCCATGTCGAAAACTCGCATCCAATCGCCGTGCAATAGCGATCCACGTAAAGCCGCCATGTCCGACTCGACTTTGCAGGAGCGGCGTGATTGAGTCCCCATTCGAACGGGGGGAGAACGTATGCGCGATGTCCGGAACACAGGCGGCGTTTCGCGACGTCGAGCGCTGGGAATGGGTGCCGGCGCATCGCTGTCGCTTGCCAGCGGCAGGGCGCTGGCGCAGCAGGCCATCGGGCAACCGCTGATCGGCAATCCCGCGCTCCCCGAAGCCCGTCAATCACGGATGCGGTGGGCGATCGTGGGGCTCGGCACCTTTGCCGTCGGGCAGGTGATCCCCGGTTTCGCCAATGCGCGCCATTCACGCATGACCGCCTTCGTGTCGGGCAATCGCGCCAAGGCCGAAGAGCTGGGTTCGCGCTACGACGTCTCCAGCTTCTACGGATACGATAACTACGACGATATCGCCGACGCGGACAATATCGATTGCGTCTACATCGTCCTGCCCGTCGGCTTGCACGCAGAGTACACGATCCGCGCGCTCGAAGCGGGCAAGCACGTATTGTCCGAGAAGCCGATGGCCTCGACCAGCGCCGAATGCGAGGCGATGATCGCGGCGGCCAAGGCCAACGACCGCACGCTGGGCGTTGCCTACCGCGTCCATTTCGAGCCCAACAATGTCCACGTGCGCGACCGGATCGTAAACGGCGATCTGGGCACGATGCGGTTCGTTTCGGGCGATCACGGGTTCGATGCCAACCCCGACTGGCCGCCGCACAAGTGGCGGCTGGAGAAGGAACTCGGCGGCGGCGGCTCGATGTACGACATCGGGATCTACGGCCTCAACACCTCGCTGATGATGGTGCCGGGCGACATGCCCGTTTCGGTCAGCGCGGTCTATTCGACGCCGGCAGGCGATCCGCGCTTCACCGAGGTGGAGGGCGGGCTCGAATACCGGCTGCGCATGGCCAGCGGGATCAGCCTCTCGGGCTCGTCATCCTATTGCTGGAACCCTTACGTATCGCGCCAGCGCTATTTCGGCAGCAAGGGCTCGATCGAGATGCAGCCCGCAACAACCTATTACGACAACGCCATCCGGCTGGAAGAAGCGGGTAAGCCGCCGAGCGAATATATCGCAGGCAATCCGATCGAGCAGTTCGCCGCGCAGCTCGACGGGTTCTCGCAAGCCGCGCGCAACGGCACCGAGCATCGCACGCCCGGCGAGATGGGGCTGCGCGACATCCGCCTGATCGAGGCGATGTACCGCAGCGCAGATCAAAATGGGGCCGTCGTAAAGATCTAGCCGCCACCGGGCTGCGCGGTGGAGCTGGCGGTCTAGAAGGCCAGCTCCACCTTCTCCCCACGATAGGTAGCCGTCTGCCCCTCACCCTGCTCGAACACTTCGCCAGCCTCGTCGCCCGTGTGCAGCACGACGGTAATCGCGCGGCTGTCGACCATGCCGGGGAAACGCCCTTCGCTCGCCCCGATGGTGAGGCGGCGCGCCGCATCGTTCCATGCAATCGGGATGCGAGCGAACTCTCCGCGCGCGAAACCCATGTCGCTGCCTTGGTCCTCGTAGAGGGAGAACACGCCATCGGCACCGGTGAAGACATGCACCGTCAGCGGCCCCTGCGGGTTCTCGCCGGTCCATTGCACCACCGGCCCCATCGGCACGATCGACCCGGCACGAACGAATAGCGGCATCCGCTCGCGCGGCGCGGCCGCAGTGATCCTCTGCCCACCCGCAAGCCTTGCACCGGTGGCGACATCGTACCAGTCGGCACCCTCGGGCAAGTAGACCTGCCGCTCGCGCTCCTCGAACTCGGTCACGGGTGCGACCAGCATCGCGGGGCCGAACAGATACTCGTCGTCGATCTCCCAGGTCGCACGGTCGGCCTGAAAGTCCATCACCAGCGGACGCATGATCGTGCCCGCATCGAAATGCGCATCGGCTGCAAGCGTGTAGACGTAAGGCAGCAGGCGATAGCGCAGGCGATGATAGTAGGTCAGCCCATCGAGCATCGCAGGATCGTCCTTCGCAATGATCGGCGTCTCACGGTACGGATATTCGCCATGGCTGCGGAACAGCGGGCTGAACGCGCCGAACTGGAACCAGCGCAGGTACAGCTCGCGAAATTCCGGCATCTCGGCGGGCACTTCGTCGGTGTAGCGCTGCTCGACCGCGAAGCCGCCGATATCGTGCGTCCAGTTGGGGATGCCCGATAGCGAGATGTTCGTGCCCGCGCTGATCTGGTCGCGCAGGTCGTCCCACCGCGCGACGACATCGCCCGACCACAGTGCGGCAGAGGCGCGCTGGATCCCGCCGAAACCGCTGCGGGTGAGAATGAAGGGTCGCTGGTCGGGCTGCACTTCGCGCAGGCCGTCCGCAACGCTGATCGCCTGCATCAACCCGTAGCTGTTGAAGATCGCCGCCCCCGGCGTGTCGGTCGCGGCGCTGTACATCTGCCGCGCACGCTCTTCGATCGAGAGGTTGGAATGCCAGTCGGGCTCGGTGGCATCCATCCACCACGCATCGAAGCCCATCGGCACCAGCGATGTGGCAATCTGGTTGAAGTAGATCTCACGCGCCTCTGCCGGATAGGGATCGTAGAAGGTATTGGCATAGCCCGCCCCAACCCAGTCCTTCTGCCCCGCTTCGAGCGGACGGCGATAGAGGTAGCCCTTGGCGTCCAGCTCCTTTGCATTCTGCGTATCGGGATAGAACTTCGGCCAAACCGAGATCATCAGCCGACCATTCAGATCGTGGACTGCGTCGACCATGCCCTTGGGATCGGGGAAGCGCTTGGGATCGAAGCAGTTGCATCCCCACTGGTCTTCGGGCCAGTAGAACCAGTCCTGCACGATTGCGTCGATCGGGATGTCCGCATCGCGGTACATCTGCATGACGTCGACCAGCTCGTCTTGCGTCTGGTAGCGCTGGCGCGATTGCCAGAAGCCGTAGGCCCAACGCGGCATCATCGATGCTTCGCCGGTCAGGCGGCGATAGCCAGCGACCAGCGCATCCATGTCGTCACCCGGCACGACGTAATAGTCGATCGCCTTGCCCGCTTCGGAGGCGAAGCTGACCGAGTGGCGGTCTTCGCTGGGCAGCGGGTCGGCGTGATACAGCGCGATGTAGCCCTGGTTGGGCTCCCACTCGACACGAAGGTCGATGGGCTTTCCGGCGGTCAGGTCCAGCTCGAAATTGTGATACCAGGGGTTCCAGTTCTGCCGCCAGCGGTCGAGCACTTCCTTGCCGTCTGCGTAGACGGTGACGTAGCTCGACGAATAGAGCCTGAACTTGTGTTTGCCCGTGCTTTCCGGCGTGTAGCTGCCGGTCCACACGACCCGCTGCGTCTGCACCGCATTGCCCTGCGTATTCTGGCCCGAGGTCGCAGCAACGGTGTCGGCCTTGGCCTCTTCGGGCCAGCGCTCCTGATCGTCGAGGAACTGGTAATCGATCACCGGCTCTGTGCGTTCGAGCGCGAGGCGATCGCCCAGATAATACTGCGTGTTCCAGTCGAGCGCGAGCTTCTGGTAGGGGCGCGGATCGCCGACGCGCGTGATCGAGGCATTGTCCCACAGGATACCGTAACCGCGCGTCGACAAGAGGTAGGGGATCGCGGTCGCGATGTTGTGCTGGGCGAGCTCCACGTCCTCGCCATTATAGTTCATCTGGCGGTTCTGCTGCTGCCCAAGGCCGTAGAGCCCTTCGTCGGTCCCGCGATTGAACTGGACGCGCGTCTTGAACCATTGCTGCCCTTCGAGCGTGACCGGATCGATCCTCCGCGACCGGGCATATTCGTCGACCAGCAGCTTCCCGTCCGCATCGCGCACGGTCAGTTGTCCGTCGGTCAGTGCAATTGTTGCGGAAGATTGGGTCGTGGTGAGCGTGACGGACGCTTCGTCCACATCGACCCGCGGCGAACCATCGGCCTCAGCCACCACCATCGCGGTCGGCGGGCCTTCTGGCAGCACATCGGCGACCGTCACGCGGAACGTGCCGTCGGCGTAGGCGAGCACCCGCACCTTTTGCCCCGCGTCGGTGGTGATAATGGCGCCGTGCGGCACAACCTCTGCCTCTCCGGCCAAGGCTGGCGCAGCCGCGATGAGAGAAACCGTCGCGAAAGTGACAAGCCGCATGATCATTGTACCTTGCTTCGTGTCGGGATCGCGGCGGGCGCAATCGAGCCCCGCCCTGTTCCATCAATGGTGACCGATACGCGGGCACGAATATCGTCGGACGCACTGCCGACCATCAGTTCGATTTCTCCGGGTTCGATTACCCATTCGCCTTCGCGCGACCACAGCGCGAACTGGTCCGCCGAAAGGGTGAAGGAGACCCGCTTTGTCTCGCGCGGTTGCAGGGTCACGCGCCTGAACCCGCGCAGTTGCTGCACCGGTCGCGAAACGCTGGCTACCGGATCGCGCATGTAAAGCTGCACGACTTCGTCGACCGCGCGCGCTCCGTCATTGTGGACATCGAGCGCAATCGTCACCTCGCCGCCATTTGCAGGAATGTGCGAGCGGTCGACGCTCGGCTCGCCGAAGCTGAAGCGCGTGTAGCTGAGCCCGTGGCCGAAGGCGTAGAGCGGCGTGATCGGCTGATCCATGTACCGCGCGGTATCCTTCGACAGGTCGGGATCTGCGGGGCGCCCGCTCGGCAGGTGATCGTAATTGACCGGCACTTGCCCGGTTGTGCGCGGGAAGCTGGCGGGCAGCTTGCCGCCTGGATTGTTCTCACCAAAGAGCGTGTCGACGATGGCTGGGCCGCTCTCGATCCCGAGCAGCCAGGTTTCGAGCACGGCATCTGCCTTCTCCGCCACTTCGGGAATGGCCAGCGGACGGCCGCCCATCAGCACAACGACCAGCGGCTTACCCGTTGCGGCCAGCGCTTCGAGCAGTTCCGGCTGCCTGCCGGGCAGTTCCAGCGACGAACGGCTGCGTGCCTCGCCCGACCAGTCGTAATCCTCCCCCAAAGCGAGGACGATCAGATCGGAATCTTCAGCCGCCGCGACAGCCTCCGGTATGCCAGAAAGATCATCGGACCGCGTATCGGTGCCCGGTGCGAACACGACATTGGGATGCGCCGCTTCGAGTGCGGCGCGCAGCGTCACCACGTCCTCTGCCTTCCCCTGCGCACGCCACGAGCCAAGCTGCAACATGGCGTCGTCTGCCAGCGCACCGACCAGCGCGATTTTCTGTGCGCCCTTGGCCACTGGCAGGACATCACCCTCGTTCTTGAGCAGCACCATAGAGCGCTCGGCAATGTCGCGCGCCGCGGCGCGGTGGTCGGGCGAAAGCATCACCTCCGCTTCGCGCGCTGCGTCGTGATACTTGTACGGATCGTCGAACAGGCCGAGCTTGCGCTTGGCATCGAGGATGCGGCGCACCGCCTGATCGAGCAGCGGGACCAGCGCCTGGTCGCCTTCGATCGCCTGCTTGAGGTCACCGGCGTACACATCCGCGACCATATCCATGTCGACGCTCGCCTCGAGCGCGAGCCGTGCGGCATCACTGCGCGTTTCAGCGACGCCGTGCGCCATCAGTTCCTCAACCGCGCGCCAATCGGACAGCAACAACCCGTTCCAGCCCCACTCTTCGCGCAGCATGGTGCGCAGCAGGTCTTCGTTGCCGGTGGTCGGAACGCCGTTGAGCGCATTGAAGGCCGTCATGTAGCTTGCAGAGCCAGCCTCGGCTGCGGCGCGGAAGGGCGCGAGATAAGTTTCGCGCATCGCCCGCTCGCTCACCTCGGCACCAGCATAGTCACGCCCGCCCTCGGCCGCCCCGTAGGCACCGAAATGCTTGGTACCGGCCATGATCGTGTCGGCGGCAGAGAGATCGGCGCCCTGAAAACCCACCACCTGAGCGGCGGCCATGCGGCTACCGAGATAGGCGTCTTCCCCCGCCCCTTCGACGATCCGGCCCCAGCGCGGATCACGCGCGATGTCGACCATCGGCGCAAAGGTCCAGTGAAGGCCCGCCGCGCTCGCCTCGGTTGCGGCGATACGCGCGTGGCGCTCGGCCACCTCAGGGTCCCAGCTTGCCGCCATCGCCAGCGGAACGGGAAAGATCGTGCGATAGCCGTGCACCACATCCATCGAGAACAGCAGCGGAATGCCGAGACGGCTCTCCTCCACCGCCACCCGCTGCAATTCGCGCAAGGCATCGGCCCCCGCAACGTGCAGGTACGAGCCGACCTCACCGCGCCGGACCTTGTCCAGTTCCTCCGGGCCGAGGCGCGAGTTGAGCGACTTCGACCGGCCGCCCATCCGCTGGACAAGCTGGCCGATCTTCTCGTCCAGCGTCATCCTGCTGATCAGTGCATCGATGTCGGCGCTCTGGGTGGAACTATCGTTCTGCGCCATCGCCGAAACCGGCGTGGCCAGGGCCACAGTTCCGGTCACGAAGGCCTTGAGGATCGCGTGTTTCATTGGGGGCTCTTCGCTCAGTGCTCTACGGGTGCTGCCGCGCCGCGCGGGGTGCGTATCCGTTCGACCAGCTCGCCGATCTCTGCTGGAGGTGCAGCGGTCACCCGGCTGACCAGCAGCGCCACCGCGAAGTTGATCAGCATCCCGATCACGCCGATCCCTTCGGGCGAGATGCCCAGCAGCCAGTTCTCCGGCACGTTCGCCGCCGGGTTCCACAGCTTGAACCAGGCGATGTAGAAGAAGGTGAAGGCAAGCCCGCTGACCATCCCGGCAATCGCACCCTCGCGGTTCATCCGCTTGGTAAAGATGCCAAGAAAGATCGCCGGGAAGAGCGAGGAGGCAGCGAGGCCGAAGGCAAAGGCTACCACCTGCGCGACCCACCCGGGGGGATAGATGCCGAGCAGGCCCGCCACCACGATCGCCGCCGTCGCTGCCAGACGCGCGGCGAGCAGCTCGCCTTTCTCGGTAATCGCGGGCCGGAAGGTGCGCTTGAGCAGGTCGTGGCTGACCGCGCTCGATATGACCAGCAACAGCCCCGCTGCGGTGGACAGCGCGGCCGCCAGTCCGCCAGCCGCGACGAGCGCGATCACCCAGCCGGGCAGGATGGCGATTTCCGGATTGGCGAGCACCATGATGTCGCGATCGACATAAACCTCGTTGGCACCGTCTGCGGGAGCATTCGAAAGCACTCGCTCGCCATGCTCGCCGCGCTCTTCGGTATAGGCGGGCGCGCCTTCGAAGGCGTCGCCCGGCGCTACGTCCATCGCGCCGTCGCCGTCCTTGTCGCGCCATGCGATCAGGTCGTTGTTCTCCCAGTTGCCGAACCAGCCGGGCGCGTCGGTGTATTGCGTCTGATCGATCGTCTCGTTGAAATTGAGCCGGGCAAACGCGGAAACCGCAGGAGCAGTGGTGTAGAGAAGCGCGATGAAAACCAGCGCCCACCCGGCGGAGCGGCGCGCGTCCGAGACTTTGGGCACGGTGAAGAAGCGCACGATCACATGCGGCAGACCTGCGGTGCCGACCATCAACGCCGCAGTGATGCAGAACACGTCGATCGTCGATCTGGTGCTGGCGGTATACGCCGAGAACCCCATGTCGACGAGCGAAGCGTCGAGCTTTTGCAGCACATACATACCCGATCCGTCGGCGACCTGCGACCCGAGCCCAAGCTGGGGCACCGGATTGCCCGTCACCAACAGTGAAATGAAGATCGCAGGCACGAGGTATGCGAAGATCAGCACGCAGTATTGCGCCACCTGCGTGTAGGTGACGCCCTTCATCCCGCCGAGCACCGCGTAGACGAACACGATGCCCATGCCGATGATCACGCCGAGGTCGACAGGCACTTCGAGGAAGCGCGAGAAGACGATACCGACTCCGCGCATCTGCCCCGCGATATAGGTGAAGCTGACGAAGATGAGGCACACCACCGCGACGGTGCGGGCAACCTTCGAATAATACCGCGTCCCGATGAAATCGGGCACGGTGAACTGGCCGAACTTGCGCAGGTAGGGGGCCAGCAGAAGCGCCAGCACCACGTAGCCGCCGGTCCACCCCATCAGGTAGACGCTACCGTCGTAGCCCATGAAGGCGATCAGTCCGGCCATCGACAGGAAGCTCGCCGCGCTCATCCAGTCGGCGGCGGTCGCCATGCCGTTGACCACCGGGTGAACCCCGCCCCCCGCGACGTAGAATTCCGAGGTCGAGCCCGCACGCGTCCAGAGCGCGATACCGATATAGAGGGCGAAGCTGGCCCCGACGAACAGGTAGATGAGCATCTGGGTGCTCATTGAGAAGCTCCTTCGCCGGTAGCTTCCGATTCGTCATCGTCGTCGAGCGCGTAGCGTCGCTCGAGCCGATGCATTGCCCAGCTGTAATAGAAGATCAGGACGATGAAGACGTAGATCGAGCCTTGCTGGGCGAACCAGAAACCCAGCGGATACCCTCCGATCATGAAGCGGTCGAGAAAGTCGCGGAGAAGGATTCCGGCGCCGAACGAGACGGCGAACCAGATCGACATCAGGATTGCAAGCAGCTGCAAATTGGCGCGCCAATAGGATTTGGTAGCGCTATCATCGCGATGAGTCATCGATTCACCCTCTCCCCTGAGCGCGTGCGAATTATATGATATCGCTGGCGTGACGCTCAGCCTCGCAGCCTAAGACGTGCGATCGCATTGGGCAACTCCGATCGTTGCCCCAGCCCAAAGCAATTATCGCCGCCAAGAGAATTCCCCCTTGCTCGCAGAGACATTTGAAGGGATGATAACGCTCCCATAGAGGTACCGTGGCACAAAGCTGCGCGAGGGAGAGGAAAGAATGACCGATTGGAAGCGCTTGGCGAGTGGGCTCGCTCTGGCATTGGCAGCAACCGCGTGCGCCACGGGGCCGGATGCAACCATCGGCCAATCGTCCGACGGCCAATCGCCTGACGGAATGTCGAAGATGGAGGATGGCAAGGCCGTTGCGCATCCTGAAATCTGGCCTGCCTACGAGTACCCCGTTGTCCTCCCCCAGTCCGACACCGCCATGGTGGCCGACTTCGTGTCCCGAATGACTCTCGAGGAAAAGATCGGCCAGCTGGTCCAGGCCGATCTGTGCTGCGTCACTCCCGAGGATGCCAAGGCATATAACCTCGGTTCGATCCTGGTCGGCGGCAACAGCGGCCCCAACGGCAACGACCTTTCACCCGCGCCCGACTGGCTGGCGGCAGCCGACGCGTTCTACAATGCTTCGGTCGACAAGTCCGACGGCGGCGTAGGCATCCCGATCATCTGGGGCGTGGATGCGGTGCACGGCCATGCCAACATCATCGGGGCGACGGTATTCCCGCACAATATCGGCCTTGGCGCGATGCGCGACCCCGAACTGATCGAAAAGATCGGCGCGGTCACGGCCAAGGAAATTCGGGTGACCGGGCAGGAATGGACCTTCGCCCCGACAGTCGCGGTGCCGCAGGATTTCCGCTGGGGCCGCGCCTACGAAGGCTACTCCTCCAATCCCGAACTCGTCGCGTCCTATGTCGGCGCGATGGTACGCGGCCTGCAAGGCCCACCGAGCAACAACGACATTCTTGCCGGTCCGCACGTAATCGCCTCCACCAAGCACTTCCTCGCCGATGGAGGAACCGACGGCGGCGTCGACCAAGGCGATAGCTCGGTCACCGAAGAGGAGCTGCGCGACGTTCATGGCGCGCCCTATGGCCCGGCAATCGGCGAAGGCGTCGCGACCGTGATGGTCAGCTTCTCCAGCTGGCAAGGCAAGAAGATGACCGGCAACAAGTCGCTCGTCACCGGCGTGCTCAAGGACCGGATGGATTTCGGCGGCTTCGTCGTCTCGGACTGGAACGCGCACGGACAGGTCGAAGGCTGCACCAACGAAAGCTGCCCGCAGGCGCTGCTGGCCGGTGTCGACATGTACATGGCGCCCGACACGTGGAAGCCGATCTACTTGGATCTGCTCAAACGCGCGCGTTCGGGCGAAATCCCGATGGCCCGGATCGACGACGCGGTGACCCGCATCCTCGATGTGAAAGCACGGCTCGGCCTCTTCCACGCGGGCAAGCCCTCAGACCGCCTGCTCGCGGGCGAGTACGATCAGCTCGGCTCGCCCGAACACCGCGCGGTGGCGCGCGAGGCGGTGCGCAAATCGCTCGTGCTGCTCAAGAACCAGGGCGTGTTACCGCTCAAGCCCGGTGGCCGGCTGCTGGTCGCGGGCGAAGGGGCAGATGACATTGCCCGTCAGTCGGGCGGATGGACGCTCAGCTGGCAGGGTACGGGCATAAACAACAGCCATTTCCCCGGCGCGACCTCGATCTGGACGGGGCTGGAGGATGCCGTCGAAGCAGCGGGCGGCAGCGCGCAGCTTTCGCCCGACGGCAGCTTCACGCAGCGCCCCGATGCGGCGGTGGTCGTCTTCGGCGAAACGCCTTATGCCGAGTTTCAGGGCGACCGCGCGACGCTGGCGCTCGATCCCGAACTGACCGGGCCTTACGAGACGATGCGCAAGCTCAAGGCGCAGGGCATTCCTGTGATCGCGTTGATGCTCACCGGGCGTCCGCTCTACGCCAACCCGGCGCTCAATTCCGCCGATGCCTTCGTGGTCGCGTGGCTGCCCGGGAGCGAGGGCGAAGGGGTTGCGGACGTGCTGGTGGGCGATGCCGATGGCACACCGCGTTTCGATTTCGTTGGCAAGCTGCCCGCTGCGTGGCCGCGCACGGCGGACATGAAGGACGGCAAGCTGTTCGATTACGGATACGGTCTGACCTATTCGAGCCCGAGCCGCGCGTGGTCCGCCCTGCCCGAACTCGACACAAGCCAGCTAGCCGGAGATAGCCGTCTGTGGTTCAGCGCGGGAGCACCTGCGGCGCGCTGGTCGCTGCTGGTCAACGGCCAGAACACCGGCGAACAGACGCGCGTCACCACCGTCCCGGTGGAGGCGCTGGGCGGCCGGGTTCGCGTCACCGCAGAAAACTTCATCGTTCAGGAAGGCGCGCGCCGCATCTCGATGGACGATGGCACGGCCAGCGTGGCCCTGCGCAATTTCGAACCTGTCGATATTGCCAAAGAGACCAACGCCGACATCCTGCTGCTCGCGACCATGAAGGTGTGGGACGCACCCGACAGCGCGATGCTCGGTTCGATTGGCCCCGACAGCGAGGGTTTCTCTTCGATCAAGCTTCCGGAAGGCAACCAGTGGGTCCGCTACGGCATCCCGCTCAAGTGCCTGCGCAACAAGGGCGCAGACGTAACCGAACTGACCGAGCCGTTCGTACTGACGACCACTGGGAAGACCGATTACGCGATCGGAGAAGTCCGTCTGGGCACCGACGCAGAGGTGATCCTCCCCTGTTCCTGAGACCGTTTGACTGAGGGAGACGTGGGAGAACCTCCCGCGCCCGCTTTCTTGATATCCCCATCACGCGCCCTTCTCGCGTGATTGCAGCCCGCGCCACGATCGATGATCGTGCGCGGGCTGTTGCATTTCTGGGGTGGAAACCGGGCAGGAGAGGCCGCCTGCTGAGCGGTATGTCTGACCCGGTTGCTGACACTCGGCCTTGCGAGCGTGCCTGTAGCGAGCCACCCGGCAGGGCGCCTCGCTTCACCTCTCCCCCCATACGAACGCGGGACGAGCTCTCCACCGAGAGGGCAAGGCCTGACCGCAGCGTGTGCGGCGTCCGCCACAAAACGCAACGCATGGCGCCGGTCTCCGACCGAGGCCATGGGATGTCATTCAGCGCTCGGCAGCGGGCGGGCCATCACCCGCCGCACCTGCCGATACTCAGTGCGTAGAAGCCGCTTCCGCTGCCCGGACCGTCTGCGCCCGACCAGCCGAGAAGGCGAACAGGCACAGCAGCGCGTAGCACACCGCCGGAACGATGAAGGCGAAGATGTAGCTTGTCTCGCCCGAAACGATGCCGACAATGAACGGGATGGCCGCACCGCCAACGATTCCCGTACACAGCATGGCTGATGTCGCTTCCTCGCTCGCGCTCGACCGTTCGAGCGTCAGCGTGAAAATCACCGGGAACATGATCGAGTTGAACAGTCCGATCGCCAGCGCGATGAAGCCCGACGATACGCCGCCAATTGCAAAGACGTACAAACACATCGCTGCCGCGATCGCGGTGAACAGCATGAGGAGGCGATGCGCCCTGAAATAATAGAGCAGTGCCGAACCGGCCAGCCTGCCAACAAACGCCCCGGTCCAATAGAACGTGACCGCTTTGCCTGCTTCTTGAAGGCCGACACCCCCAATGCCGTCACTTCCCATTGCCCAGCCCAACAAGGGCACAGCAAATGGTGCATCGCTTCCGCGCCACACGTCCGGCGAGTTGAGAAACAGCGCCATCTGCGCGCCGATGGCGACTTCGGCACCGACATAGAGGAAGATCGCCGCAGCCCCGATCAGCGCCCATTTGGACGAAACCGCGTCGCCTATCAATTGGAATATGTTCTTGCCCGATCCGATCACCGGAGCCGCGCCCGCCACCGTCTTGCGCGCGAAGAAGAAAAACACGAACAGCAAGACCAGCAGGCCGCAGATCCAGAAATAGGCGGTATCAATGCCGAGCAGGGCGTTATTGCGCACTTCCTCGGTCAGGGCGACGCCTTCCTCGACCTCGACCCCCTTCAGGAACAGGATGGAGCCCAGCATCGGACCTATGATCGTGCCGAAGCTGTTGAATGTCTGCGCCAGCGTCAGGCGGAAATGGCTCTTGGCCGGATCGCCCAGCGCTGCCGCGAGCGGATTGGCGGCGACCTGCAGGATCGTGATCCCGCTCGCCAGCACGAACAGGCCGAGCAGCACGAGATTGTAATTGGCGATATTGGCGGCGCCGAGCATGATCAGGCACGCGAGCACCATCATCGCAAGCGCCACGAGGATCGAAGGCACCGCCCGCCACTTGGCGATCACCGCCGCTGCGGGGAAGCTCACCAGACCATAGGCGATGAAAAAGGCCGACGCGGAGAGCATTGCCTGCCGATCGCTCAGCGTGAAGATGCCCTTCACCGCCGCGACCAGCGGGTCGATCAGGCTGGTGATGAAGCCCCAAGCGAAGAACAGCGTAGTGACCGCAATAAACGCGGCGAGCGTGCCGGAACGACGACTCATTTCTTTCCCCTCAACCCCTCGGCGCTTTACCCGCCGTGCCTTATCATGTTAGCGCTACCCGACAGCGGTCACGTAGAGCCGACTAAGGGGAGATGCCGGATGAGACGTTCCATGACAATGGGATTATGCGCAATTTCGTTGATTGCGTGCAGCGCTGTCGACCAAAGCGTTGGTGCGGTTGAGAACGTTTCCATGCCAGCGGCGCTTCCGGTCGGCACCTGCATCAACATGGGCAACATGCTCGAGCCGGAAAAAGAGGGCGCGTGGGGCGGTGCCCTGATCGTTCCGGAAGACTTCTCGCGGATCAAGGCGGCGGGCTTCGACACCGTCCGAATTCCGGTGCGCTGGCACAACAAGACGCAGCAGCAGGCCCCGTGGAAGGTCGATCCGGCGTGGATGGACCGCGTGCAGACCGTCGTCGACCAGGCGCTTGCCGCCGATCTCAACGTCATTCTCAACAGCCACCATTTCGATCCGATCTTCGAAGATCCGGCCGGGGTTGCCGAATGGCACGGCGCGGTCTGGAAGCAGATCGCAGAGCGCTTCGCGGATTATCCGGAGGATACGCTCTGGTTCGAGCTGGAGAACGAGCCGCACGATAAGCTCGACAATTCCAACCTGATCGAAACGCTCGCCCCGTCCTACGACGCGGTCCGCGCGGTCAGCGCCACTCGCCCGGTGATCTACGGCGGCCAGAACTGGAGCGGGGTCGATTCGCTCGCCACCCTGCCCCTGCCCGACGATCCCAACGTCTATCCGACCTTCCACTATTACGATCCGTTCGCCTTCACGCATCAAGGCGCGGATTGGGTGGCACCCGACGTTCCTCCCCCCGGTCGCACCTTCCCGACGCAGGAAGATCGCGCAATGTTGGCAAGGGATGCCGCAAAGGTCGCCGCCTATATCGAGCGCACCGGGAAGGTCCCCTTCATGGGAGAAACCGGCGCTTACGACAAACACATCTCCACCGCCGACCGCGTTACCTATCACCGCACCGTGCGCGAGGCTTTTGCGCCCACAGGCATCGGCATGTGCGCGTGGGCTTACGCGAACACCTTCCCCTTCTGGGATCGCCAGAGCGGCAAATGGCTGCCCGGCATGCGGGCCGCGATGGGCCTTCCCGAAGACGATTGACCAGCAAGGAGCCTGACATGCGTGCTCGCCCCATACTTTCCGGCCTCGCCCTCCCGATACTGATGCTCGCGGCGGCGCCCGCCGCAGCGCAGATCCCTCCTGAATTGCAGGCCTTCGACGAACAGCTGCCTGGCAGCCTGATCAACGACCCGCGCGATATCGTGTGGCCCACGCAGGGGGCTGCGCTGGACGTCAAAGGCGTCCAGAACGCCGATATTCCCGGGGGCGGTGCGGCACGACGCTACGAGGTCAAGACCAAGGGGCCGGAGCTCTGGTCCAGCCAGACCCACGTTCCGCTGCTCGCGCCGATCGAACGCGGCGACACCGTTACCGTGGGCTTCTACGCCCGCACGGTTTCCGCAGATACCGCGGATGGCAAGGGGCTGCTAGGCGTGCGGGTGCAGGAAAACGCACCGCCCTACGGCGGCTTTGGTGAGAAGACCCTGTCCATTGGCTCCGATTGGGAGTGGTACGAGGTCACCGGCAGCGCGAACCTGCCCATCAGGCAGAAAGACGCGACGATCGCATTCCAGTTCGGAGCCGCGAAGCAGACGATCGAGATCGGCCAGACGATCGTGGTCAAAGGTGCGACCTCGATCCTCGGCACGCAGAAGCCGGCGGAAGAAAAGCCGGCGGCGACTGAAGAGCCGCTCATTCCCGAGCCGCTTGCGGGGGCTGGCACGCTGCTCAACAAGCCAGACATGCGCAACTGGCAGAATTCGGCAGTCGTCGGCACGATCGAGAACCGCGACGAACCGGGCATCTGGCTCGGCCACGCCACCCGCTTTTCGCTCACCGAACTCGGCCAGAACGACTGGGATCTCGTCGCAGGCATCCCGATCGAGCAGGACATCGCGGCAGGCGACAAGCTGCTGATCGCCATCGCGGCCAAGACGGTGAGTGCCGAAACGCCCGACGGCAATGGCCTGGTCGCCATGCGCATTCAGGACAACACCCCGCCCTACGACGGTTTTTCAGAGAACATCTTCAATATCGGCCAGAAGTGGCAGCTGATCCGCATCAACACCGTCGCGCCGCGAGACATTCCCGCGGGCACGGCACAAGTGGCGCTGCATTTCGCGGCGGAAGTCCAGTCGATCGACGTGGGGCCGGTCTACGTTTTCAAGACGGAGTGATCACTGCTCCCCAGCGACCGCGTAGGGGCCGACCACCAGTCCGGTGAACAGCCCCGCGTGGATCGAGGCGAGCGGTTCGACGTCGATCTGCGGCGACTGCTGCCAGCTATCCTCGTCGCCACGGCGCCAGCTCGCGGTGGCGGAGCCGCCGCGCATCGACAGGCGCAGCTGTGCCTTGTCGCCATTCCACGGCGTGCTGTAGATGACCGTGCCGCGCTGCGCGTCCTCGGGGTCCTTGCGCAGGCGGACGACGATCCGGTTGCCTTCGCCCGCGTCTTCGATACCGACGGTCAGGAAATGATCCTCGTCCATGAAGGCGAGGAGGCCCGCGAAGTCACCCGCGCCTTCGCTTGCCAGATCGACCGAGGTGGTGAAGTCGGCCGCGTGATGGCGCATCCGGCGGCCCAAAAACCCAAACCGGTCGAGGCTGCCTGCCGCCTTCGTACCGGGCACGATTTCCATCTCGCCCCGCTCGAAATCGTGCAGCATCTGCGATTCGCCGGTGGGGCTGCGCATCGTGATCCACTCGTCCGAAAGCGAGACCTGATCGAAGTCGTCGCGCCAGGACGCCCACTCGTCGCCCGGCGATTGGGGTAGATCGGGCTTGGCGACAAGCGGCGGCACGGCTTCGCCCGGATCGAGGAAGCGCGGCCAGCCATCGACCCACTTGAGCGGGAGCAGGAAGGTCTCACGCCCGAGCAGCGTCGATTGGCCCGCGAAGGGGCGCGTGCCGAGGAACAGCCCCCACCAGCTGCCATCGTCGAGTTGGACCATGTCCGCGTGGCCGGTCGCCTCCACCCTGTCGGGCCGGTCGGGCGAGAGGTCGCGCTGGGTCAGGATGGGGTTGACCGGACCGGGAACGTACGGCCCGTCAACCGAGCGTGAACGGTAGATCGTCTGCGAGTGCTGGTCCGCCGTGCCGCCTTCGGCGGTAAGCAAATAGTACCAGCCATCGATCTTGTAGATATGCGGACCCTCCGCCCAGATCGGGTTCGCCGACGGATCGACGCCGCCATCGACCAGCAGCGTCCGCTCGGGCTTCACCTGCATCGTCGCCTTGTCGAATTCCTGCAGCCACAGCGCGCGGTGCCCCTCGTAGCGCGGCTCGCCCGGAGGCGCGTCGTTGTAGACGATCCACGCGCGGTCGCCCTCGAAGTAGAGCGACGGGTCGATCCCGCCGAAGTCGAGCCACGACGGATCGCTCCACGGACCCTCCGGATGCTCGGCGGTGATGACGAAATTGTCGCCGCATTCGATGCAGGTGTTGACGATCCAGAAGCGGCCATCGTGGTAGGAAATAGCCGGTGCAAACAACCCGCGGTCGGTGGCCAGACCGCTGAAATCCATCTGAGCGGGACGGTCGATCGCGTTGCCGACCAGCTTCCAGTGGACGAGGTCGCGGCTGTGATAGATCGGCAGGCCCGGAAACCAGACGAAGGTGGAGTTCACCGCGTAGAAATCGTCGCCGACGCGCACGATCGACGGGTCGGGCTGAAAACCCGGCAGCACCGGATTGCGATAGTAACCCTCAGGCGTCGGCGGCGTCTCGTCCAGCCCCTGATACTCGACGTAGTCGAAAGTCGCGCGCGGTTGAGCGGCGACCGAGGCCGGGTACATCAGCGCCAAGCAGCCCATCACGGGCATCGACCATTGCTTCAACCTTATCGACACCCCGTCCGCTCCCTTTATCCTTGCTCCCGCCAATCGGCGTCCATATGGTAGCGCTCCCACAGGAGAGGGCAAGAGCCACAACATGGCCTATGATCTGAATGCAATTCTACCCGCGGATTTCGCGGAAGGTCGGTTTCTGGGGCGCGCGATGGCGCCTGAGGGACCGGTCGTCATCTCTATTCGCGATGGCGTCATTTACGATCTCACCTCGTCGGTGGCGTCGGTCGCCGGCGCGATTGCGCGGCGGGAATTCGATGGCGGCACGGTGATCGGCCCGGTGGCCGACGGTCTGCCCCATGACTGGCAACTGCTCAGCCCGATCGACCTGCAATGCATCAAGGCGAGCGGCGTTACCTTCGCGGTCTCCGCCATCGAGCGGGTGATCGAAGAACGCGCGCGCGGCGATGCAGCCAAGGCCGCAGAGATTCGCGCAGGCCTGGAAGGCAAGATCGGATCGGGTATTCGCTCTGTCGTACCCGGATCCCCCGAGGCGCAGCAGCTGAAGGAAGCCCTGATCGACCAGGGCATGTGGTCGCAATATCTCGAGGTCGCGATCGGGCCGGACGCGGAGATATTCTCCAAGTCACCCGTGCTGTCTTCGGTCGGCCACGGTGCGCCAATCGGCGTGCGGTCCGATTCCAGCTGGAACAACCCCGAGCCCGAGGTCGTGCTGGTGTCCGATGCACACGGCGAAGTGGTCGGCGCGACGCTGGGCAACGACGTCAACCTGCGCGATTTCGAAGGGCGTTCCGCACTGCTGCTGTCGAAAGCCAAGGACAACACCGCATCCTGCGCAATCGGCCCCTTCATTCGCCTGTTCGACGATGGTTTCACGATCGAAGACGTGCGCACAGCCGATGTGGAACTGACCATCGACGGCCCCGAGGGGTACAGGCTCGAAGGCCGCAACCTGATGGCCGAGATCAGCCGCGATCCGCTCGACCTAGTCGCGCAGTCGCTCTCCGAACATCACTACCCCGATGGCTTCGTCCTGTTTTGCGGCACGCTTTTCGCACCGACGCAGGACCGGGACGAGCCCGGCGCAGGCTTCACCCACAAGCTGGGCGACGTGGTGACGATCAAGTCCGAACGGATCGGCACGCTCAGCAACACCGTGACGACATCGCGCGATGCCCCGGCATGGACCATGGGAATCGGCGAATTCATACGCAATCTGGCCGGACGCGGCCTGGTCGAAAAGGTCTGAAGCATGGCGACCTCTCGACTAGATGCAACGCATAGCAGGCAGGAAGACAGCAACCGGATGAGTGAACACAAGCTGGCCCCGGACGACAAGACCGCGATCTACCCCAGCCTGCGCGGCAAGCGGGTGATCGTCAGCGGCGGCGCTTCGGGGATCGGCGAAGGAATCGTCGAAGGCTTCGTTCGGCAAGGTGCGGCTGTCGCCTTCGTCGACCTCCAGAAAGAGCCGAGCGAAGCGCTGGTAGATCGGCTTTCCGGAGCGGCGATCAAGCCGATTTTCCAGCAGTGCGACATCACCGATTGCGCGGATTACAGCGCGAAGATCGCCACGTTCATCGATCAACTGGGCGGCTGCGATGCCCTGATCAACAATGCCGCCAATGACGACCGGCACAAAGTGCTCGACGTCACGCCCGAATATTGGGACGATCGAATGTCGGTGAACCTCAAGCACCAGTTTTTCGCCGCCAAGGCGGTCGTTCCGGCCATGCGCGAAGCGGGTGGCGGCAGCATCGTGAATCTCGGGTCGATCAGCTGGCATCTGGGCCTGGAAGACCTGTCGATCTACCAGACCGCCAAGGCCGCAATCGAAGGCCTGACCCGCAGCCTCGCGCGCGAGCTGGGTCGCGAAAATATCCGCGTGAACGCGATCATCCCGGGCAATGTTCAGACCCCGCGCCAGATGAAATGGTACACGCCCGAAGGCGAAGCGGAGATCGTCGCCGCCCAGTGCCTCGACGGGCGAATCCAGCCCGCGGATATCGCGGCGATGGCCATGTTCCTCGTCTCGGATGACGCGCGTTTTTGCACCTCGCACAACTACTGGGTGGATGCCGGATGGAGATAAAGGCCAAAGTTCGCCGCGTACTCGACGCGCAAAGCCAGCTGGGCGAAGGCGTGCTGTGGGATGTCGATCGCCAGGTCGTCTGGTTCGTCGATATCAAGCGGCATAGGCTGTGGCACTACGACCCCGAGACGGGGAGTAATTCCTTCACCGAAGCGCCCGACCAAATCGGCTGGGCGCTGCCTGCAGAAGGAGGCCTGCTGCTGTGTGGTCTGAAGGACGGGCTCCACACCTTCGATCCCGAACTCCAGTCCTTCACCAAGCTGATGGGCGTACCCGGCGAACCGGTCGGCAACCGCCTCAACGATGCCTGCACCGACCCGTGGGGCCGCGTCTGGTTCGGTTCGATGGACGACAGCGAAGGTTCGGCCTCCGGCAAGTTCTACGTGTTCGACCGCGGTGAAATTCGCGCCGCCGGGCCGAGCGGGATCGCCATTACCAACGGCCCCGCTGTGAACCCCGCGGGCGACCGCATCTATTTCACCGACACCACCGCGCAGAAGATCATGGTCGCAGAGCTCACTCGCGAAGGCGCGGGCGAGGCACGGCTTTTTGCGGACACCGGCGCGCTCTTCCCCGATGCTTTTCCGGATGGGCCGGTGGTCGATGCGGAAGATCACGTGTGGACCGGGCTTTACGTCGGCAGCAGCGTGGCGCGCTTCTCGCCTTCCGGCGAGCTGGTAGCGACGATTGCGATGCCCGCACGCGACATCACCAAGATGGCCTTCGGCGGCCCTGATTTTTCGACCGGCTACGTCACCACCGCCACCAAGAATCTGGAGCCCGGAGACATGGAGAAGTACCCTTACGCAGGCGGCCTGCTGGCGTTCGACGCGCCGGTCAAAGGCTTCGCACAGCCGCTGGTCAAACTGTCGTGAAGCGCGCCCTCGCACTCGCCGCGCTCCTCGCCAGCGTCCCCGCCCTCGCCTCGCCTGAACCCGGCGCCGCCTATGGCGATGGCATGGTTCTGCAACGGGGCGAGCCCATCCTGATCTCGGGCACGTCGGCCCCCGGCAGCACAGTCGAAGGCAAGCTCGGCACCGACACGGCAAGCGCCACAACGGGCAGCGACGGAACCTTCACGCTCACTTTCTCTGCCCGCACGGCGAGCACGGATGGCATCTCGCTTACCCTGCGCGATGCGGATGGCGAGACGGTGCTGCACGATATCCTGATCGGCGATGTCTATCTGTGTTCGGGCCAGTCGAACATGGAGCTGTCGGTCAACCGCGCGCTCAACACCTGGAACGAGCTGCGCCTCTCGCCCGACGACGGCATGCGGCTGCTGACGGTTCCCAAATCGACCGCCGCGGTCCCGCAAACCGGGTTCTCCGAACCGGTCGTCTGGCGCGCCGCCGACGCCGATAGTGTCGCCGAGTTTTCCGCCGCCTGCTATTACATGGGCAAGCAGCTTCGCGCCGATCATCGCGACGTACCTCTGGGACTGATCCATTCCAACTGGGGCGGCAGTGCCGCACGCGCATGGTTCACGCCCGAGAGCGTGGCGAACATGTATGGCGACGAGGCATTGGCGCAGCTGCGGCTCTACCAACGCGATCCGCTGGCGGCGGCGCAGGCCTTCGTTCCCAAGTGGTACGACTGGTGGCGTGCGAACGATAATGCTCGCGAGCCATGGACCGACACTTCGATGCTCGACTGGAAGCCGATTCCGAAATTCTCCTTCTGGAACGAATGGACCGGCACCGGGCTCGATACGAACCCGCAGGCCAACGTGTGGCTGCGCCAGAGCATCGATCTGACCGCGCAGCAGGCTGCGGGCGAAGGATCGCTGGCAATCGGTGCGATCGACGATCTCGACCTCACGTGGGTCAACGGCCATCCGGTCGGCTACACCTTCGGCTGGGGCGTAGAGCGAACCTATCGCGTACCGGCAGAGTACCTGCACGAAGGCGAGAACGAGATCCTGATCGCCGCCAACAATATGTGGGATACGGGCGGTTTCTTCGCCGGGCCGGATCGCCTGTCGTTCACTGCCGCTAACGGCGACACAATGCCGCTGGGGGCCGAGTGGGAATACTCGATCGGCACCGTTGAAGGCGTGCCGCCGCGCGCGCCGTGGGATGCCAATGCGGGCCTTGGCGTGATGCACAATTACATGATCGCACCGCTTGGCCCGATGCGGCTGAAAGGTGTGGCTTGGTATCAGGGCGAAGCCGACGTCGGCCAGCCGGACTACGATGCCAAGCTGCGCGAGCTGTTCGCCGGATGGCGGCGCCAGTTCGGCCCGCAGACCCGGATGCTGGTGGTGCAGCTTGCCGATTACGGCGCTCGGCACAATGAACCCACTGCATCTGGCTGGGCGCAGTTGCGGCAGGAACAGCTCGAAGGCGTCGCTGCCGACAGCAACGCGGCTCTGGTCACCGCGATCGACATCGGCGAACCGAACGACATCCACCCCGCGAACAAGAACGATCTGGGCAAGCGCCTCGCCTACGCGGCGGAGGGCAAGGCGATGCCGATGCCCAGGAGCGCCAAGTTCTCGGGCGACAAAGTCGTCGTGACGTTCACCGGGATCGAAGGCGATCTTCAGGCGCTCGGCGGACCTTTTGCGCTCGGCGTCGAAGTCTGCGGCGATACGCAAGCGAGTTGCCGTTGGGCCGTGCCGACGCTGGAGGGCGACCGGATGGTGATCGGCGTGAATGATGGCCAGCCTGTCTCGCGCGTCCGCTATGCGTGGTCCGATGCGCCCATCGTGAACCTGTACGATGCGCGTGAAATGCCCGTGCCTGGGTTCGAGCTGCCGGTGACCAAGTGAGCCTCCGTCGGCGCACGTTCCTCGCAGGCAGTGCGGCGATGGCCGGAGCGGCGATGCTGCCTGCCTGCGCGAGTGTGCCCACAGGGCGCAGCGTCTTCGTCCAGCGCAAAGGCACCGCGCTCACCCGCGGGGATATGCCCTACCGCATCGTCGGCGCGAACATGTGGTACGCGGCATGGCTCGGCGCGGACGCGCCCTACGGCAATCGACCGCGCCTGATCCGCGAGCTTGACCGACTGAAAGCAATCGGGGTCAACAATCTGCGCATCATGGCCTCCGGAGAAGAAGGCCCACTGAAGAGCTCGATCAAACCGGGCTTCACCGACCAGAACGGCACGCCCAACATGGCGCAGTTCGAAGGGCTCGATTTCGCCATGGCGGAGATCGCCAAGCGCGGGATGACGGCGGTGCTCGTCCTGTCCAACTTCTGGGAGTGGTCGGGCGGCCTGCAAACGCTGCTGTGGCGCGCCACGGGTCGGTACATGGACATGGGAGATCCCGCGCATCCCTGGCCCGCCTTCGCCGATGCAACGGCGCAGTTCTACGCCAACGAACAGGCGCGCACGCTCTATAACGCCCACCTGCGCCGGATGGTGACGCGCACCAATTCGGTGACCGGGATGTCCTATGCGCAAGACCCGGCGGTGATGAGCTGGCAGCTCGCCAACGAACCGCGCCCCGGTGGCAGCGACGCGGCGATCGCGCGCAACGCGGACGCCTATTACGACTGGATCGACGATACCGCCGCGCTGATCCGCTCGCTCGATCCGAACCACATGGTCTCGCTCGGCCACGAGGGGACGCAGGGCGCGAACGGCCGGGAAGACGTCGTGCTGCGCGCGCACCGGAACATCGACTACCTGACCGCGCATATCTGGCCGCTCAACTGGAGCTGGGTTGCGGGCGACGATCTTGCGGGCACCTGGCCCGGCGGCGAGATCAAGACCGCCGCCTATCTCGACACGCATGAGCGGCTGGCGACCACCCTCGGCAAACCGCTGCTGGTCGAGGAATTCGGCTTCCCGCGCGATGGGGAAACCTATTCGCCCGACACCAGCACCGAGTTCCGCCAGCGGTTCTACCGCACGATCTACGATGCAGTCGAAGTGAGCTGGGCCGCCGGAGGCCCGCTGATGGGCTCCAACTTCTGGGCGTGGAACGGCGAAGCACGGGCCGAGCATCCCGACGCGCATTTCCGCGACGGCGACCTCGCCTACATGGGCGACCCGCCGCACGAACCGCAGGGCTGGTACGGCAATTTCGACACCGACGAAGGCATGCTTTCGCTGATCCGCGCGCATGCGGAGACCGGCGGGCTTACCTGACACACTGATCGGGGGTTCTCCGAAAACTCCGCCTCACCCGAATATCAAGCCTTTCCAGAGGCTTGCGAGATTATACGCGCGGTAAAGTGTCACCTTCCGCGCGCGTGTCACCTCCACAACCGGACCTTCCGCCCCCCGGGACTGCCAATCCAACGAATTCAAAGACTGGATGGAGGATGGCAGCGAGGCGAGGAGTAGGAAATCTGTTTTGCAGCAGTAGCTGCCTTTTCCAGCCCGCGTGATCGACGAGGACTGGCAGCGTTAGCGCGCACCCGCTCCTCAGTGATTGTGCCGGGGAAGCTTCCTCGACGTACCGCGGTATTTGAGCGCGAAGTCCATCACCCCGCCTTCGCCCAGTTGGCCGGTCTTTTCGCGGAAGAGCTCTTCCCACGGCGTGTTGTGCGCGGGCATTTCCGGGATGCTCTCTTCGGCCAGCCGCCGCGCGATCTCAGCCTCTTCGACAGCGGCGTTGCAGGTGCCTTCGTTGATGTCGACCCGGATGATGTCGCCGGTGCGCAGCCAGGCGAGCCCACCGCCGACCGCGCTTTCGGGTGAGATGTTGAGGATCGAGGGGCTGTCGCTGGTGCCCGACTGACGCCCGTCGCCCAGCGTCGGCAGCCATTGCGTGCCCGCGCGGATCAGCGCGTCGGGCGGCTGCATGTTGACCACCTCGGCGCTGCCCGGCCACCCGATCACGCCCGAGCCACGGATGACGAGGATACAGTCTTCGTCGATATTGAGTTCGGGGTCGTTGATCCGGTGGTGGTAATCGTCTGACCCGTCGAACACGATCGCGCGCGCTTCGAACACGCCCTCTTCGCCCGGACGCGAAAGGTAGCGGGCGCGGAATTCGTCGGAGATGACCGATGTCTTGAGGATGCCGAAGTCGAACAGGTTACCCGACAGGACGAGGAAGCCCGCCTTTTCCATTAGCGGATCGGCGAAGGGTCGGATCATCTCGCGATCCTTGGTCTCGCGGCCCGCGAGGTTCTCCGCCATGGTGCGGCCCGTGCAGGTCAGGACATCGCCGTACAGCTTGCCCGCTTCCAGCAGTTCCCACAGCACGGCGGGCACGCCGCCTGCGCGGTGGAAGCGTTCGCCCAGATATTGACCCGCAGGCTGCATGTTGAGCAGCAGCGGCAGGTCGTAGCCGTGATCCTGCCACACGCTGGCCTCCAGCGGCACGCCGGCATGCGCGGCCATCGCCTGGATATGCGGCTGCGCGTTCGACGATCCGCCCAGCACGCTGACCGCCGCCACGGCATTGAGGAATGCCTCGCGCGTCAGGATGTCGGAGGGTTTCAGATCCTCTCGCACCATTTCCACGATACGCTGGCCGGTGCGATAGGCGACCTGCCCGCGCTCGCGGTACGGCGCGGGGATCGCGGCACAGCCTGTGAGGCTGAGGCCGAGCGCTTCGGCGACCGCGTTCATGGTGCTTGCGGTGCCCATCGAATTGCAATGCCCGGCGCTGGGCGCGCTGGACGTCGCACGGTCGAGAAATTCCTCCTCGGTGATTTCGCCCGCCGCCAGCTTGCGGCGGCTGCGCCAGATCACCGTGCCGCTGCCGACCAGTTCGCCCTCGTGCCAGCCGTCGAGCATCGGTCCGCCGCTGAGGACGATGGCGGGAATGTCGACCGTCGATGCGGCCATGATCTGGCTCGGCGTGGTCTTGTCGCAGCCGGTGGTCAGCACCACACCGTCGATGGGGTAGCCGTTGAGCAGCTCGACCAGCCCGAGGTAGAGCAGGTTGCGGTCGAGCGCGGCGGTCGGCCGGCGACAGTTCTCGAAGATCGGGTGAACCGGAAATTCGATCGGGATACCGCCCGCATCGCGGATGCCGTCGCGCGTTCGCTTGGCCAGCTCGATGTGGATGCGGTTGCAGGGGCTGAGGTCGCTGCCCGATTGCGCGATGCCGATGATCGGCTTGCCGCTGCGCAGTTCCTCGGGCGTGACGCCGTAGTTCATGAAACGCTCGAGATAGAGCGCGGTCATGTCCATCCGCTCGACATTGTCGAACCAGTCGCGGCTGCGTAGCCGCCGCTCCGGCGTCTCGTTGCTCATTTGGGTTTGGCCCCGTTCGACGATGACCGCACCAGGCTGGGCGCGGCGTCGGATTCCCTGCGGACCAGCGTGTAAGGCAGGTTCGTCTGGTCGACCTTCAGCCGCTCGCCAGAGCGGCGTGCGCGCGTGATCCGCGCGATCGCGGTCACCGCCCACGCAGTCATCTCGCGGATCGGCTGGCGGATGGTGGTGAGTTCGGGCCAGATCGTGCTCGCCATTGCGGTATCGTCGAAGCCGCACACGGTGATGTCGTTCGGCACGTCGAGATGGTTGCGATGGCACACCGCAACGGTTGCCGCAGCCATATCGTCGTTCGAGGCGAAGATGGCGGTCGGGCGCGGGTCGAGCGCCAACAGCTTCTCCGCACCTGCCATGCCCGAACGGTAGGTGAAGCGACCCTGCACGATCAGTTCGTCGAGCGGTTCGAGCCCGGCATCCTCGATCGCCGCGCGATAGCCGTTGAGCCGCCGTCCGCTGGCGACCTGTTCGGGATTGCCGATGATGAAGCCGATCCGCTTGTGCCCCAGATCGATGATGTGCTTCGTCATGTCGTAAGCGGCCTGGAAATCGTCGATCATCACCGCGCCGTGCGTGCCGGTCGCCTTGCCGGGGCCGACCGCGATGGCGATCGCGTCGAGTTCGCTGACGAGGTCGAGCAGGCTCTGGTCGTCGCACAGCGGCGGCGGCAGGATGAATCCGCGGATGCCCCCTTCGGCCAGCTTGCGGACCAGCGGGCGCGCCTGGACCGCGTCTTCGCAGCTCTGCACTTCCAGGTGGATGTCGTTGCGCGCCGCCTCTTCAAGTGCGCCCATCAGGAATTCGCTGAGGTAGGAGGCGGACGGGTTGTCGAACATCAGCGCGATGCGAAGCTGTTCGCCGCCGGCGAGGCTTCGCGCCGCGCGATTGGGCGAATATTTGAGCTTCTTGACCGCGGCGAGCACCTGCTCGCGCGTTTCTTCGCGGACATTGCCCTCGCCGTTGATGACGCGGCTGACCGTCATGGGGGAACACCCCGCCTCGCGCGCGACGTCGCCGATCGTCGGTGCCGAATTGCCGCGCCGCGAGCCGCGCTTGCGCGTGGCCTTCTTGTCAGGGTCCCTCACATCCATGGCAAAGCCCATAGACCCGCGCGCGCAATGGCAGCAAGAGCCCTCATTTGCCCGGTGCCTCCGGAAATTCGAGCGACCGGTAATAGTCCAGATCGTGCGCTGGAGCGCGCACCCCGTCGGGTAACGGCAGGCGGTTGAGCGAGCGCCAGTAGGCGATCGACGCGTCGCGCCACCAGCGCGCCTCGCGCTGCTGGATCGCGAGGCTTTCCGAAACGGCGCGGTGCCGCTCGGGATCGACGTACGCGGCGAGCCGCGCCCAGGTCTGCGCCATCGCGTCGACCTCGGTCACGCCCCTGTCGTAGCGCGCGATCATCGCGTGCCACAGCGTCCGCCCGTCCTGCATTCGATGATTCCAAGGCAGGTGGTGGAACCACAGCAGATAGCGCTCGTCCATCGTCGCCGGATCGGCCCATTGCTGGGCGATTTCTGGGGCGTATTGCGCGAGCGCGTTCGAGCCGGTCGCCGTTCGGTCGAAGCCGATCCCGTCGTGGTCGGCAGCGTGATAGTAACAGGGGTTCCACTCGGGCCGCGGCAGGTCGCACACCCACGGGCCCGGTCCGTAATGGTGGCCGGTCGCCATCTGGTGCGCGAGGCCGAGCGGGGTCATGTAGTCCGCGACCGCCTCCCGGCTGGCGAGCATCATCGGCACGACCTGCGCGAGAAAGGCATCGTCGCGGCTGAAGGTCTGCGCGGCCCACTCGCGCGCGATCCGTTCGGGCGAGAGCGACGGGTCCCACGCCAGCCGCCCGAAGGCGTACCAGTTGGCCTGGTCGAAATGCGTGCCGGTCCAGTTGCGATCGGATCCGGTGTTGGCGACCCCCGCCATGCCCACCGGGCCGACCACCTGCGCGACAGTCCCCGCCCGCCCGGTTTCAGCGTCGAGCACTTCGCTCCACATCGGCGCGAGAAAGGCGATACCGCTCGCCTGCCCCAGGTACTCGCGCGTGATCTGCGCTTCGAGCATCAGCTTCGTATTCGGCATCGCGCCGAACATCGGGTGGAACGGCTCGCGCGGCTGGAAGTCGACGGGTCCGTTCTTGACCTGCACGATCACATTGTCCGCGAACTGTCCGTCGAGCGGCACGAATTCCTCGTAGGCCTGCTTGGCGCGGTCGGTCTCGTCCTCCGCCGAATAGACGAAGGCGCGCCAGATCACCGTGCCCCGGTCGCCCAGTGCGGCGGCGAGCATGTTCGCCCCGTCGGCGTGCGTGCGCCCATAATCCTGCGGGCCGGGCTGCCCCTCGCTGTTGGCCTTGACCAGAAACCCGCCGAAATCGGGGATTTCAGCATAGATTTCGTCCGCCTTCGCCTGCCACCATGCCCGCACCGCCGGATCGATCGGATCGGCCGTGTCGAGCCCGCCGATGTCCTTCGGCGCAGAGAAGCGCGCGGAGATATACAAGCGGATTCCGTAAGGCCGCCATGCGTCGGCCAACCGCCTGAGCTTGGGCAGGTAGCGGTCCGTCAGGAAGAGCGGGCTGGCATTGACGTTGTTGACCACCGCTCCGTTGATACCGATCGAGGCATTGGCACGGGCGTAGTCGATCATTTCGGGATCGAGCTTCTCGGGCAATTGCCACCAGTCGAAGATCGACCGCCCGGCATAGCCCCGCTCGACATGGCCATCGGGGTTGTCCCAATGGTTGAGCATGCGCAGCGGCATGGCGGGAACGGAGAACTGCTCGACATCGGCGAACGTGCCTTGCGCCGCCAGATGACGCGTCAAAGCGAAGACGCCGTAAAGCAGGCCGATGTCATCTCTACCGGCGACCACAATCCTGTCGTTGAAGGATCGCCCGATTACGAACGAACCGGAGGGGGTCTCGGCAAGCACCGCCGTCACATCCGAATAGGTCGGCGAAAGGCGATCGAGCGTGCCGACGATGATTTGCGGATGCAACGCCCCCTGTCGCTGATCCGGTCGGGCCATGCGTGAAAGCGCAAGCTGCAATTCCGTGACCGCCACATCGACCGTCGGGGTCTGCTCGGCTTCGAGCGCAAAGCCTCGCAGCGCGATATCCCGGGCGGGGCTCGCCCCATCCAGTGGCGCGTAGCGCAGCCACAGGTCGTAGCCGTCCTCCGCCGACGCAGGGCTCGCGACCAGCATCGCGCAAAGCAGCGCGACCAGCGCTGCGCCTATCCGGTTGACAACCTCTCGCACCCTCATCATGGTAGCGCTACCACATCAAGCCGCCCAGTCAAGAAAGGCGGTCGAGGGAGAGAGACCACCAATGCGTATTATGCTCCGCGCCAGCCTAGCCGCCGGCGCCGCCCTGATGGCGCTTACCGCCCCCATCGCAGCCCCCGCCATGGCCCAGCAGGTGACCGTCGAACGCCCGATGGCCGACGCGCCCTATTGGGATTCCTCGCAGCCGGTCGACCAACGGGTCGAGGACCTGCTGCAGCGCATGACGCTGGAGGAAAAGGTCGCACAAATCCTCACCGTCTGGGATTCGAAGGCCGACATCCAGGGCGACGGCGACGTGTTCGATCCCGCCAAGGCGAGCAAGGTCTACCCCAACGGGATCGGCCAGATCGCGCGCCCATCGGACCGGCTGGGTCCGTCCTCCCCGCGCGTGGTTCCCCGGCGCAGCATCGAAGACAGCATCCAGTATGTGATCGACGCGCAGAAATGGGCGATGGAAAACACCCGCCTCGGCATCCCCGTACTGTTCCACGAGGAATCGCTGCACGGCCTCGCCGCCAAGGACGCGACCGCCTTCCCGCAGGCGATCGGGCTCGCCAGCACCTGGGACCCCGAGCTGATCCGAGAGATCAATTCGCTGATCGCCGATGAGACGCGCGCGCGCGGTGTCCATTCCGTGCTCTCTCCCGTCGTCGACGTCGCCCGCGATCCGCGCTGGGGCCGGATCGAGGAGACCTTCGGCGAAGACCCTTACCTGGTCGGTGAGATGGGTGTCGCCGCGGTCGAGGGGCTGAGCGGCACCGGCACCGATCCCAAGCTCGGCAAAGGCAAGGTGCTCGCCACGCTGAAGCACATGACCGGCCACGGGCAGCCCGAAAGCGGAACGAACGTAGGCCCCGCGCAGATCAGCGAACGCACCTTGCGCGAGATGTTCTTCCCGCCGTTCGAACAGGTCGTCACGCGCACCCCGATCGAGGCGGTGATGGCGAGCTATAACGAGATCGACGGCATCCCCTCGCACTCGAACGCATGGCTGCTGAAAGACGTGCTGCGCGGAGAATGGGGCTTCAAGGGCGCGGTCGTCAGCGATTACTACGCGATCGAGGACATGGCGCGGCTGCACAAGATCGTGCCCGACTACAAGGCCGCCGGAGAACTCGCGATCAACTCGGGCGTCGATGTCGATCTGCCCGAAGGCCACGGGTTCGAACAGCTCGCGGCGAGCGTGCGCGAAGGCAAGGTGTCGATGGATACGCTCGATACCGCCGTGCGCCGCTTCCTGCGGATGAAGTTCAACGCCGGATTGTTCGACGATCCCTGGCCCGATCTCGCCAAGGCGAAAACCTCCAACGGCCCCGAAGGCGTCGCGCTGGCGCGCAAGGCGGCGGAGGAATCGCTCGTCCTGCTCAAGAACGATGGCGTCCTGCCGCTCGCCCTGCCCGCGGCAGGCGCGGCGAAGCCGACGATCGCGGTGATCGGGCCCAATGCCGACGTCGCGAGGCTGGGCGGCTACTACGGTGAACCGCGCAAGAGCGTCACCCCGCTCGAAGGCATCCGCGCGCTGGTCGGCGACCGCGCGAAAATCGTCCACTCGCTCGGCGTCGAGATCACCAAGGGCGACGACGACTGGTGGGACGATCCGGTCGAACTGGGCGATCCTGCCGAGAACCGCAAACGCATCGCCGCAGCGGTCGAGGCGGCGCGCGGCGCCGACACGATCCTGCTGTTTATCGGCGACACCGAGAAGACCAGCCGCGAAGGCTGGGCCGACAGCCACCTCGGCGATCGCACCTCGCTCGACCTCGTCGGCGAGCAGAACGAACTGTTCGCGGAGCTCAAGAAGCTCGGTAAGCCGATCGTTGCCGTGCTCGTGAACGGGCGCCCGCCGAGCTATCCGACGCTGGCCGAGGAAGCCGATGCGATCCTCGAAACGTGGTACGCAGGCGAACAGCAGGGCACGGCGATTGCCGACGCGCTGTTCGGCAAGGTCAATCCCGGCGGCAAGCTTCCGGTGACCGTGGCGCGCAATGTCGGTCAGCTGCCCAATTTCTACAACTACAAGCCGAGCGCGCGGCGCGGCTACCTGTTCGACGAGGTGACGCCGCTCTACCCGTTCGGGTTCGGGCTCAGCTACACGAACTTCGAAATGTCCGCGCCGACGCTGTCGGCGACGACGATCAAGGCGGGCCAGCCGGTCACCGTCACCACGACCGTCACCAATACCGGCGATGTCGCGGGCGACGAGGTGGTGCAGGTGTACCTGCGCGACGAGATCAGCTCGGTCACGCGCCCGGTGAAAGAACTTGCGGGCTTCCAGCGCGTGACGCTGCAACCGGGCGAGAGCCGCGCGGTCTCCATTCCCATCGAGCCGCGCTCCCTGATGATGTGGAACCGCGAGATGGAGCGGGTGATCGAACCGGGTGACTTCACCATCATGGTCGGCCCCAACTCGCAGGACCTGCAGGACGTCACGCTGACGGTCGTGCCCTAGGATGCCTGCTACTGGTATCACGCGGCGGGGCGCGCTGCGGCTGTGCGCGGGCGGGAGCCTGTCGACGTTGGCCGTGGCGCAGAACCCGGCAGCAGCGCTCGCGCAGTCGGGTCCGCTCTACCGGAACGCGAACGCGCCCATCGCGGCGCGCGTTGCAGACCTTCTGGCACGGATGACGCTGGCGGAGAAGATCGCGCAGATCCGCACTGCCTGGCAGGGCAAGGCCGACATGATCGACGGACTTGCCTTCGATCCCGCCAAGGCGAGCGCGGCCTTCCCTGACGGGATCGGCCACGTGACGCGCCCCAGCGACAAGCGCGGCGTTCCCGGCATCAGCGGCGCGGCGGGCGGCACTGCCGCGCGCTGGCGCACGCCCGAACAGACGGTCGATTTCATCAACGCGCTGCAGAAATGGGCGCTCGAAGACACCCGCCTCGGTATCCCCGTGCTGCTGCACGAGGAATCCCTCCACGGCTACATGGCGACCGAGGCGACCATGTTTCCGCAGGCGATTGCGCTTGCCGGAACCTTCGACACCGACCTGATGCGCCGCGTCCAGTCGGTGACGGCGCGCGAAGTCCGCGCACGCGGCGTGCCGCTGGTGCTCAGCCCGGTGGTCGACATCGTGCGCGATCCACGCTGGGGCCGGATCGAGGAAACCTGGGGCGAAGACCCTTTCCTGTGCGCCGAGATGGGCGTCGCCGCAGTCGAGGGTCTGCAAGGGCCCGGCAAGTTCGAAAAGCTGGCCGACGGCAAGGTGTTCGCCACGCTCAAGCACATGACCGGACACGGCCAGCCCGAGTCGGGCAACAACGTTTCCCCCGCCCAGCTTTCCGAACGCGATCTGCGCGAAAACTTCTTCCCGCCCTTCCGCGAGGTCGTACGCCGCACCAGCATCGGCGCGGTGATGCCGAGCTATAACGAGATCGACGGAATCCCGAGCCATGCGAACACTTGGCTGCTGGGGAAGGTGCTGCGCGGCGAATGGGGTTTCGACGGCGTGATCGTCAGCGATTACGGCGGGGTGCACGAACTGGCGACCTTGCACCACGTCGCCGCCGATCTGGAGGACGCGGCGCATCAGGCGCTCCGCGCGGGCGTCGACAGCGAACTGCCCGAAGGCATGGCCTTTGCCACGCTGCCCGAAGCGGTGGAGGCCGGGCGTGTGCCGGTCGATCTGGTCGACCGGGCGTGCGCGCGGATGCTCGCCTTCAAGTTTCGCGCGGGACTGTTCGAAAACCCCTACGGCGACGCCGCGCTCGCCCAGCGCATCACCGGCAATGCAGAGGCGCGCGCGCTGGCGCTGGAGGCGGCGCGCAAGGGACTGTGCCTGCTGACCAACAAGGACGCCACCCTCCCCCTCGACACTGCCAGCATGGGCCGGGTCGCGGTGATCGGGCCGAACCACGCGATTGCCCGGCTCGGCGGCTATTCCTCCGTGCCGAAGCAGACGGTCAGCCTGATCGAGGGTCTGCGCGCAGTGGCACCTGATGCCGACTTCGTGACCGCGCAGGGCGTGTTCATCACTACCAGCGAGGACCGTTCTCAGGACCTCATCGAACTGGCGGATCGCGCCGAAAACCTGCGCCTGATCGCCGAGGCGGTGGAGGTGGCCAAGACCGCCGATACCATCATCCTCGCGATCGGCGACACGGAGCAGACCAGCCGCGAAGGCTTTGCCGCCAACCATCTCGGCGACCGCACCGATCTCGACATTCTCGGCGAGCAGAACGAGCTGGTCGATGCGCTCGCCGCGCTCGGCAAGCCGCTGGTGGTCTGCGCGATCAATGGCCGCCCGCCGAGCTGGCCCAACGTGATCGACAAGGCCGATGCCGTGCTCGAATGCTGGTACGCCGGGCAGGAAGGCGGCACCGCGATGGCCGAGGCGCTGCTGGGCAAGATCAATCCGGGGGCGAAACTGCCGGTGACGGTGGTGCGCAATGCGGGCCAAATCCCCGCGTTCTACAACCACAAGCCCAGCGCCCGGCGCGGCTACCTGTTCGACGACAAGACTCCGCTGTTCCCCTTCGGTCATGGCCTCAGCTACACCAGCTTCGCCATCTCGGAGCCTCGCCCGGCGAAGGCGCGCTTTGCACGGGACGAGCCGGTCGTGGTCGAAGCAGAGGTCCGCAACACGGGGGCGATGGCAGGCGACGAGGTCGTCCAGCTGTATGTCACGCGCAGCGATGTGTCGGTCACGCAGCCGGTCCTCGAACTCAAGGGGTTCGAGCGTGTCACGCTGGCACCCGGCGAAGTCAGAACCGTGAGCTTCACCATAGAACCCCGCCGCCTCGCGATCTGGAATCGCGCGATGGAAGAAGTCAATGAGCCGGGGCCGCTGGTGCTCTCGGTCGGTAACAGCAGCGCACAGCTGAAGAGCATCGAAGTGGAGATCGTATGAGCATGGACGGGTTCAGCATGAGCCGTCGGGCGGCGCTTGCCGGGATGGCGGCGATGCCGCTGATCGGCTGCACGGGAATGGGAGGCGGCCTCGCTGCTCCTGCATCCTCGGTGCCATCGCCCCTGAACAACCCGGCGACGCCGAGCCTCAATGCACTCGCGATGCGGGGCGGTCGCCGCTTCGGCAGCGCGATTGCCTCCACACCCGGTTTCAGCGCTGCAGGCTCGATCCAGAACCCGGCTTATACCGAGATCGTGAAGGCGGAATGCGGTATCGTCGTGCCCGAGAACGAGATGAAGTGGCAGGCGGTGCGCCCCTCTCCCGACAGGTTCGACTTCAGCCGCATGGACCAGATCGTTGCGTGGGCGCAGGCAAACGGCCTCGCGATGCGCGGCCATACCCTGCTCTGGCATCGCCCGCAGTGGTTCCCCGAGTGGCTCAACACCTACGACTTCGGCGCGAACCCGGTGCAGGAGGCTGAGCGGCTTCTCACCGAACATATCCGCGCGGTGACCGACCGTTATCGCGGCGTGATTACCAGCTACGACGTCGTCAACGAGGCGATCGACCACGATCGGCACGACACGATCAAGACCAGCCTCAGCCGCGCGATGGGCAGCCCGGAAGCGGTCATCGACCTCGCCTTCCACACCGCGCGCGAGCAGCTTCCGCAAGGGCAGCTGGTGTATAACGACTACATGAGCTGGGAGCCGCAGCACGCCAAGCACTGCGACGATGTCCTGCGCCTGCTCGAGGGCTTTCGCAAACGCGGCACCCCGGTCGACGCGCTGGGCATCCAGTCGCATATCGAGATGTTCGACATCGACCCCGCGACCGGCGTGGGCCCTTACGACGAGGCGGGATGGCGTCGCTTCCTCGATGAGGTCGTCGGGATGGGTTACCGGCTGCTGATCACCGAGTTCGACGTGAAGGACCGGGCGCTACCCGCCGATATCGCCGTGCGCGATGCGAAGGTGGCCGAGTTCGCGCAGCGCTATTTCGATGTGATGCTCGATTACGATGCCCACCTCGACGACATTCTCGCCTGGGGCATGGTGAACAAGTTCAACTGGCTGCAGGGTTTCGCCGACGCGAAACGGGACGATGGGCTCGAAGTGCGCGGGACGCCCTACGATTCCAGCTATCGCGCCACCCCGTTGCGGACGGCCATCGCAGATTCGCTGACCACTCTCTGATCGCTGAAATTCGACGGCATCGGGCGGCGCCACGTGCGGCGCCCGATGCCGCATGTCCGCGCCTGGTCGCGTGCGGCGAGGCCGGGCTTCACTGCCGCGCGACCGGCTTGCCGACAAAAGAAAGGGCCACCGTGCGCGATGCACGGCGGCCCTTTGGAGTTCCAGCTTGGGGAGCTAGAAGTTGCCGCGGATAATGAACGAGAACCTGCGGTCGTTCATGAAGTAGGAACGCGCTGCCAGCACGTCGGGATCGCCGGTGTACGCCTGCGAGGTCTTGGTCACCTCGTTCAGCAGGTTCACACCCTGCACACCGACCCTGATGCCACCCGGAATCTTCAGCGCGTCGCTGAGATTGAAGAACACCGAAGCGTCCAGCTGCCCGGTCGGCTCGTTGAAGATCGAGTAGTACGGGTAGATCACGTCCGATGCGGTCAGCAGGAAGCGCGAACGCCAGTTGTAGGCTGCACGAAGCGAGATCGGACCCTTCTCGTAGAAGCCCGCGATGTTGTAGTTGTGCTTGGACAGCTGCTCGAGTGGCAGGTTGCCCGGCGGGACGGTCGAAGGATCGACTGCCTCGCCACCGTTCAGGAACGTGTTCGGCAGGCCCTGGCTGTCGATGTAGGTGTAGTTCGCCTGCACCCCGAGCCCGTCGAGCGGAGCCGGCAGGAAATCGAAGGTCTGCTGGTAGGCAACTTCGAAGCCCTTCACCTTGCCGTGGCCATCGAAGTTCGCCGGGCCGCGCACCGTCACCGTCCGGGTATCGCCGGCAGCGTTGGAGATCGTTTCCTGGCGAACCTGCTGATAGAAGAAGTTTTCGATGTCCTTGTAGAAGCCGTTGAGGGTCAACGAACCCACGCGGGCGAAGTACCATTCCAGACTTGCGTCGAACTGCCATGCCGTGGCGGGCAGCAGCGTCGGATCACCCGCGGACGCCAGATAGTTGCCCTCGGTATCGAGAGTCGGCGTGAAGTAGTTGCGGATGTAGCTGTTTTCCGGCCGCGAGAGGACCTTCGAACCGGCAAGACGCAGGATCAGGTCGTCGGTCAGGCCGAACTTCAGGTTCATGCTCGGCAGCAGGTAGTCGTAGGTGTTGGTGCCCTGCGTGTAGGTCAGGCTGCCATCGGCGAAGTTCTGCAAAGCCTGGTAGGCCGTTTCACCGATCGTACAGATCCCGCCGGGGACGACGGTACCGCCGCCCAGTTCCGGCGGACGGCTGCGCGGAGCGCACCGTTCGGAGAAGGGCAAGGTAATCCCGAGATCGTCCTGGCTGCCCGGACCGCGCGAACTTGCCGAACGCACGTCGCTCTTGACCCAGCGCAGCCCGGCGTTGCCCGAGAAGCGGACATTGCCGAACATCTCGTCGCTGCCGAAGCTGACCATGCCATAAAGTGCATAGTCGTCCTGATCGATCGTCTGGATTTCGCTGGGCAGGAAACGCGATCCGGCGACGGCCTGCGCGCGGGCGGCCAGCGGCTGCCAGTCGAGCGACGCGCCAAGCGCGGTCGCCTGATCCTGGATAGTCCGGATGAAGGCGACCGAGCCGTCATAGTCGTTGATCAGGTCGCCACCGTAGTAGAACGCTCCCGGAGGGGCTGCGGTCTCACCGCGGAAGAAGTTCGGGAAATCGTAGCGGACCATCGCCGACGGATCGGTATCGTCGAAATTGACCGGGCGGCTGCCATTCCACACTTCGGACAGGTTGCCCCAGTTGTAGGTGGAGTAGCGGACGTCCTGCTGGCGCCCTTGGAAACGGGCCCCGACCTTCGCCCGGCGAATGAAGGAATCTTCGTCGAATTCGTATTCGAGGTCGGCCGAGAAGGCGAATTGTTCACCCTTGCTGTCTTCCGCGTGATCCATCGCGGCGCGCCAGAACTGGAACCGGGGATCGCTGAAATATTCCGCGTCCGTCGGGTCGTTCAGGATGGGGCGCGTGGCATTGTCTTCCAGATAGTCGCCCCCGGAAGACCACGTGTAAGCCAGGAACTGCGGCTTGTGCGGGATCGAAACCGGATAGTCGCCAGTGATATCCAGTTCCTGATCGGCGAACATCGATCCGAACAGGCTGAAGTCAAGGTTCTGCTTGTGCGACTTCGCGTATTGCGCGTCGAGTTCCAGCGTCACACGATCGGAGAATTCGTGCCGCAGATTGAGGCTGTAATCGGTGTTGGTGACTTCGTCCGACACCTGCCTGCGGGCAAGCGAGAACTGCGAGCCACCGATCGGGACATAGGGCGACGCACCCGGGTCCCCACGCCAGCCGTTGGACGCATCGACGATGTAGCCCGACTGGAACAAGCCATCTTCATTGTACATGAAGTCGGTGAACTGGCCGACCGGGCACTGCGCGCGCGGCGGGGTTTCGTCGTCCGGGTTAACGGCGCCGTTGCTGTCGATCACGCTCGGGCCGTTCGCGTTCTGCAGGCAGCCGATCGGATAGGTGTTGTACTCGGTCAGGTCGGGCGCGGTTTCGTAGGTGTATTCGCCCCAGTCGTTGGTCGTGTGCGACCGGATGAACTCGGCCGTCAGCAAGGTGCGCTGATCGATCGATTCGAACTGCGCGGAAACGGCGATACCGTCGCGCTTGCGGTCGAAGTTCTGGGTGCGGAACTGGCCGCCGATCGGCGCGACGCGATAATCGGCATAGTCGGCAAAGCCGTCGGCGCCCGGGCTGCCGAAGTTGCCGCAGGCGGCGTTGCCGGGGGGCAGCGTCATCGTATCGGTGTTCGAGGGCAGCGGATTGCGGCAGACGAAGCGATCGGTGGTGTTGGCAGTGCGAACCAGCGTGCCGTCGCGCGTCTGGTAGTTGGCGACCTGCAAACCGTCAGCCCGGCTCTTGATCTGGGAATAGGATCCGCTGGCGAGGATGCCGAAGCGGCCGATCTCGGTATCCCAGGTGTTGCTGACCAGCAGCGATCCGGTCGGCGTCCATTCCTTCTGGAAGTCGCCATAGTTCGCTTCGCCGCTGAAGCCGATGTGGAATCCGGGGCGATCGAACGGCTTGCGGGTGTTGAGGTTGACCGTACCGGCCAGCCCGCCCTCGATCATCTCAGCAGTGGCGTTCTTGTTGATGATGACCGAGCCGAGCAGTTCCGAAGGAACGTCGGCGAAGTTCAGCGCCTGGCCGCCGACACCGGCGGCAAATGCGGTGCGGCCGTTGAATTCGGAACGCACGAAATTGAGGCCGCGAACGGTCACGCCCGAACCTTCGACCGAGAAGTGGTCGGGGTCGTTCGAACCGGCGAAGCGGTTGATAGCGATACCGGGAACGCGCTGCAGCGCTTCGGTGACCGAGCGGTCTGGCAGCGCGCCGATATCTTCGGCGGTGATCGCATCGACCACCGTATCGGCGTCGCGCTTGATATCCTGCGCGTTCGCCAGCGACTGGCGGATACCGCTGACGACGATCACGTTTTCTTCGACGACGGTCGGCTCGGCACCCTGCTCGGGCTCACCTGCCTCTTCGATTTCGGTCGTCTGCTGACGATCCTGTGCGAGAGCGGCCTGGCTGGTCAGCAGACCGCCAAGAACGAGCGACGAGGCACCCGCCCGCAACAAAACCCGAAATGTGTCGAAGCCACAGTCCGTCGAACTGCTAGTGCGCAATTTAGCCATCCGGCCACCTCTCCCATGTTAGCGCTACCACAAAACGGTGCAGCGCGTGTTGTTTTTATCGGAGGCAAGTCATATCGGCAGTATTCGGCCTATGCAATACGCCGCAGCATCATTAGCCTGCACAGTGTTGCAAACAAGAAACAGCAGGCGAGCGATGCATGGCGGAACCTAGAGATATCGTTACCTCGGACCGGATCGAAAAGGTCGTGGTCGTCGGCGGCGGCACCGCCGGGTGGATGGCTGCGGCTGCACTCTCCCGCTTTTTTGCCGACGGCAAGCGCACCATCACGCTAATCGAATCGAGCGAGATCGGCACCATCGGCGTGGGCGAAGCGACCATCCCGCCGATCCGCAACTTCAACGGCATGCTCGACATTCCCGAGAACGAATTTCTCCGCGAGACGCGCGCGACATTCAAACTGGGGATCGAATTCGTCGACTGGGGCCGCGTGGGCGACCGCTACATTCATCCCTTCGGCAATCTTGGCCGCGATTTCCATGGCATCAGCTTCCACCAGCTGTTCCTGCGCGAAGTTTTCCGCGGGGCTGCCGATCCATCCTCCTTCGCGGACTATTCCATGAGCGCGGTCGCCGCCGGGCTCAAGCGGTTCGGCCGCCCGTCGGCCGACGCACGCTCGCCGGTCAGCGAGATCAACTACGCCTTCCACTTCGATGCCACGCTCTATGCCGACTACCTGCGCCGCCTCGCCGAACGGCAGGGAACCGTCCGCCGCGAGGGGAAGATCGTGCAGGTCCGCCGCCATGGCGAGACGGGCGATGTCGCGTCGGTCGCGCTCGAAGACGGCGTTGTGATCGAAGGCGACCTGTTCATCGACTGCTCGGGCTTTCGCGGGCTCCTGATCGAACAGGAGCTGGAGACGGGATACGAAGACTGGAGCCATTGGCTGCCGATGGATCGCGCCATCGCTGTCCCGACCCAGAACGTCGCCTCGCCCGATCCGTTTACCCGCGCCACTGCGCATTCTGCAGGCTGGCAATGGCGCATTCCGCTGCAGCACCGCACGGGCAACGGCCATGTCTTCTCGAGCAGGTATATGGACGAGGACGAAGCGCGTTCGATCCTGCTCGACAATCTCGAAGGCAAGCCTCTGGCCGAACCGCGAACTTTGCGGTTCACGACCGGAATGCGCAAGAAGGCGTGGAGCCACAACGTAGTGTCGCTGGGTCTATCGTCCGGGTTTATCGAACCGCTCGAATCCACCAGCATCCACCTCGTGCAAAACGGCATCGCCCGGCTGTTCGCGCTGTTCCCGGACAAGCCCATCAGCCCGGCCGAGCGTGACGAGTATAATCGCGGGATGCGCGACGTTTACGAGGATGTGCGCGATTTCGTCATCCTCCACTACAAGGCGACGCAGCGCGACGATTCCGCATTCTGGCGCGATGTCCGCGCGATGGACGTGCCCGATAGCCTGGCGCGCAAGATGGAGTTGTGGCGGCTGCACGGCCGCGTCTTCCGCGAGAATGCCGAACTCTTCGCCCTCCCCAGCTGGGTGGCGGTAATGCTGGGGCAGAACATGCGCCCCGAGGCATATGATGCGATCGCCGACACGCTCGACGAAGCGAAGGTGCGCACCGCAATGGAGCAGATGCGCGAAGGCTATCGCGCGACCGCCGAACGCCTGCCCACGCAGGAGGATTTTCTGCGCCGGGCCGGCGCGTGGTATCAGGACCAGCCCGATACCCCATCGGTACGTTTCGGGAGCTTTTCTTGACCGCAAAACCGATCAGCAAGATCGTGATCGTCGGCGGTGGCACCGCCGGGTGGATGGCTGCGGCGGCATTGTCCAGGGTGCTTGCCGGCCCGCGTGGACCATCGATCACGCTCGTCGAGAGCGAGGCGATCGGGACGGTGGGCGTCGGCGAGGCCACGATCCCGCAGATCATCGGGTTCAACAAGCTGCTCGGGCTGGACGAGAACGAGTTCGTTCGGGAAACGCACGCCACCTATAAGCTGGGCATCGAGTTCGTCGACTGGCTGCGCCCGGGGCATTCATACATCCACCCTTTCGGTACCTACGGGCTCGACATGCTGGGGATCGAGTTCCACCATTTCTGGCTGCGCGGTCGCGAGCTTGGCGACCCGACACAGCTGGACGCCTATTCGATCGCGGCTGCAGCCGGGGCGGCGGGTAAATTCTTCTGGCCGCAGTCAGGCAATCCCAAATCGCCGCTTTCCAAGCTGGCCTACGCCTTCCAGTTCGATGCCAGCCGCTACGCCCGGTTCCTTCGTAAGCGAGCCGAGCAGCAAGGTGTCCTGCGGCAGGAAGGCAAGGTGATCGAGGTTGTGCAGGACGCAGACAGCGGCTTCGTCACCGGCGTCCGGCTGGAGGACAAGCGCGTCATCGAGGGCGAGCTTTTCCTCGATTGCTCCGGCTTTCGCTCGCTGCTGTTGGGGCAGGCGCTGGAGGTACCGTTCGATGACTGGTCGAAATGGCTGCCTTGCGACCGCGCCGTTGCCGTCCCCTGCACGCTTGCGGGCGAGCACCAGCCGCTGACGCGCTCGACCGCCCGCCCCGCTGGCTGGCAATGGCGCATCCCCTTGCAGCACCGCATCGGCAACGGGCACGTCTATTCGTCCGCGCATATGGACCAGGATGCCGCAACCGATCTGCTGCTGGCCAATCTGGATGGCGACCCGCTGGCCGAACCCAACCACCTGCGCTTCACCGCCGGTCATCGGGAGCGGTTATGGGACAAGAATGTGATCGGCATCGGTCTGGCGGGCGGCTTCCTCGAACCGCTCGAATCGACGGCCATCCACCTCGTCCAATCATCCGTCGCAAGGCTGCTGGCCTATTTTCCGACGGCGGCTTTCGGCGGGGCCGAAATCGACCGCTTCAACAGCGAAACCGCCCGCGAATATCGCGACATCCGCGATTTTCTCGTGCTGCACTACAAGGCGACCGAGCGGGACGACAGCGAGTTCTGGCGCTATTGCCGCAATCTCGAACCGCCCGAGGGATTGGTCGAAAAGATCGAGCTGTTTCGCAGTTCGGGCCGCGTAATCCGCGAACATGAGGAACTGTTTACGGAAGCGAGCTGGCTGGCGGTGATGGCCGGACAAGGCATCGAACCGCAGTCCTACCATCCCGTAGCCGCCTTGTTCGACGATGCAGAGACCTTGCAACGGCTGGAGCATATCAGGCAGGTTGTCGCTCATGCAGTGTCACAAATGCCCAGCCAGGACCAGTTCCTCGCCCAGCAAGGTAGCGCGATCGATGCGTCGGAACGCCTGACACGATGATTGAACCCCCTGATCTGCAGCCGGTCGAGGAGCGCCCTGCCCCGAAGACCGCTGAAGAATTGCGAGCCATTCGCGACGGCGTTCGACCGGTGGTAATGCGCGGGCTCGTTTCCGAATGGCCTGCCGTTGCGCGCGCCAGGGAAGGGGACGAGGCGATTGCCCGCTATCTTCTGGAAGGGGGTGTCACCCGCCCGGTGAACGCCATCGGCGCAGGCCCCGATGCGCAAGGGCGGTTCTTTTACAACTCCGATTTGACCGGCCTCAACTTCATCCGGGTTCAGGGCCGGCTCGAAACCTTCCTGCAAGACCTGCTCAGGGCAAGCGCCGTTGCCAACCCTCCCGCGATGGCCATGCAGTCGGAAACCATCAGCAATCTGTTGCCGGGATTTGATCGCGACAACCGGCTGGATGTCCTGCCCGATGTCGAACCGCGCATGTGGATCGGCAATCGTATCCGGGTTGCGCCGCATTTCGACACCAAGGAAAATGTCGCGTGCTGCGTGGCAGGCCGCAGGAGGTTCACGCTGTTCGCTCCGGACCAGACCGCGAACCTCTATCCCGGTCCATTCGAGGTGACGCCCGCCGGAGCACCGATCAGCATGGTCGATCTCGATAATCCCGATCTGGAAACCTATCCGAAATTCGCGACCGCGCTCGAACATGCGGTTCAGGCCACGCTCGAACCCGGAGATGCGATCTACATCCCCTATTGCTGGTGGCATGGGGTGGAATCGCTCGATCCGGTCAGCATTCTCGTGAATTACTGGTGGACCGAAGGCGAACCGGAGGGGATCGGGCAGCCGTACGACGCCTTGCTCCACGCGCTCCTTTCCCTGCGCCACCTGCCCCCGGCCCAGCGCGATGCGTGGCGCGAATTCCTGGATTACTACGTGTTCGACCCAGAGGGTAAAGCGGGCGAGCACCTGCCGAAACATGCCCAAGGCGTACTCGGCGCGCCGAGCCCCGCCCTGTTCGACCATATGCGATCGCTGATCCGCTCGACGCTCAGCTAGGCTGCGTTACGGCTGCAATCCACTCGGCATAGGGCGGCGCCGCCTCCAGCGCCCTGCGGGCCAGCGTGGCAAATTCGGCCTCGTCGGCCTCGATCCCTTCCCGATCGGGGACGCTCTCCTGTGGCGACATTTGCCGCTCGAAACCCAGCGCGCCGAGCAGGTCCATCTCCTCTTCCCTCAGCAGCGCCGATTCCTCGTGGAAGGGCATGCGCCCCCTTCGCACGAATTGATCGAGCGCGGTCTGGACCGCCTCGGGCACCTCGACCTCGCCGAATACCCGCCGCGCACGGGGCGTGGCGTAATGGAACGCGAGCAGGTCGCGCGTCCGATCCATCATCAGCCCCGCGCGGCGGTTGTACTCTGCCCGTTCGAGCGGTTCGATCTCGCGCCCCGGCAGCATCTCCAGCAGCAAGTCCAGCTGGCGGTGCGCAAGATCGAGATTGAGGTTGGCCAGAGGCTCGAACTGCGCGCTGGCATCGCCGAGGGCGATCACGTTCCCCTGCCACGGTTCGGCGACGCGACCGGGCGACACAGGCATTACGGCGACGGGATCTTTCCCCAGAGCCGCAATTGCCGCCTGTTCGCTCGTCCCCTCGCCCACGCCGAGGATCGTCAATAATCCATCGCGTCCCGCCTGTTCGATCAGCCAGCCTTCGTCGAGCAGCGTGATACGATCTTCCAGCGCGATCATCGGCTCTGCCCCGGCGGCAATGAACACCCGGCGGGTGGGAAGCGATGTGCTCCAGTCCACCGTTGCGAAGCCCGGCAGAGCCGAAGCGAGCACCGCCGACGGGCCGCTGCAATCGACGAACAGGTCGGCCTCCAGCCAGCCCTGCCCCTGGATGTTCAGGCCCGAGATGCCGCCCGAGCCATCCCGCTCGATCGTTTCGATCGGGGCCTGCACGTGGCCGATGCCCAGCTGCCGGGCACGCTCGACCAACAGGGTGCGATAAGCGGGAGGGTTCCAGCGCAGGGCATACTCGATCAGCGAGAGCGGCGTCTCGCGATCCGGGGGCGGCAGCGCAAATCGTCCCGCGTCGGTGAGAACTTCGGCAAGCGATCCGGCGGGACGTTCGCCTCCCGCAATCTTCGGCCCACCACCCCAGTCGCGGCCGAACCGCGCCCGCATCGCACGGCCAGTCCACCCGCCATGCGCAAAAACGCCGCGCTGATCGTGCGAGCTCCAGCCGAAGTAACGCGTGCTCAACCGATGGCTCGCACCGGCGGTGGCGATCATCCTCTCTTCGTCGATCCCCAGCCGATCGTGCAGGCTCGCCGTGAATGGCAGCGAGGTGGCAGCGAAGTCGGCGAAAGCTGGCCCCTGCGGTGCAACTGCCAGCAGCACCACCTCGGTGGTCGGCAGAGCCCGACGCAGAGCGATCGCGCTCAGCAGGGCGACCTGCCCGCTTCCCGCGACGACTATCCGGCGCAAGGGCTCGCGCGGTTCGCTCATCGCGGGCTCCTCATGATGCTTCGGCCAGCCGGGATGTCTCGCGTTCCAGGTACTCGCGATGGCCCGGCATGCGCGATACCTCGCTGGCGATTTCCCGGCGCAGGCGATCGGCCGCGGCCTTCAACCTTTCCGGGTCGACCATGCCCGTGCGTGAATCGTGCCGCTGGGGTAGCCATCCCTGCCCGACGTAGACCGCAATCCAGCTCGCATCGAAGAACAGGCCGTCGGAATATTTCTCGATCCGCCCCGTCTCGCGCCACAGCTGCAGCTTGTCGCTGAGGCTGTCTGGCACCCGCATCGTGCGCACATGATTCCAGAACTCGGAATCGTCGCGCGTGGTGGCGTGATAGTGGAGGATCAGGAAGTCGCGGACCCGGTCGTATTCCATGTCGACCAGCCGGTTGAACGCGTCGCGGTCTGCGGGCTCGATCTCGCCGGCTTCGGGAAACAGCTCGATCAAATAGGTGATCGCCATCTGCGCAAGATAGATCGAGGTCGATTCGAGAGGTTCGAGAAAGCCGCTCGCGAGGCCGACCCCGACCACGTTGTGGCTCCACGACCTGCGACGCCTGCCGGGCCGGAACCGGAGCACGCGCGGATCGGCCAGCGGCTCGCCTTCGGCAGCGTCGCGGATGGCCTCGCATGCCGTCTCCTCGTCCAAGAAGGCACTCGAGAACACGTACCCGTTGCCCATCCGGTGCTGGAGAGGGATTTGCCAACGCCAACCGGCGGGCATGGCTGTCGCGGTGGTGTAGGGCCGAATGTCCTCGGTTGCGTGCATGCAGGGCATCGCAGCCGCGCGGTCGCATGGCAGCCAGTGCGACCAGTCCTCCCACTCCTCGCCCAGTTCCTGACCCAGCAGCAGCGAACGGAAGCCCGAGCAGTCGACGAACAGATCCCCTTCGATCCGCCGCCCGTCTTTCAGCACCAGCGCGCTAACATCGCCGGTATCGCCATCGCGCTCGACATTCGTGACCAGGCCTTCGTGGCGGGTTACGCCGACCGACTGGCCGAACTCGCGCATGAACGGGCCGAACAAAGTCGCGTCGAACTGGTAGGCGTAGCCATAGGTCGAGGAAAGCGAGAGGTCCCGGCTCGGCGGCTGGAAGCGGTTGGCGAGCGCCGCGGCGACGCACAGCGAATATTCGCCCAGCGGGGCCGCCTGACCCCGGCGCTGAAGCTCCAGCCAGTAATGGTGGAAGCCGACCCCGGCGAGCTCTTCGCCGAACGATCCGAACGGGTGGATATAGCTCTCGCCGATCCGCCCGAAATCGCGGAAATCGATACCCAGCTTGTAGGTCGCGTGGGTCGCTTTCATGAACTCGGCTTCGCGAATGCCGAGGCGTTCGACGAACCCGCGGATGTGGGGCAAGGTCGCCTCGCCCACGCCGATGATGCCGATATCCTCGCTTTCGATCAGGTCGACCGAGGCGCGATCCGGCAACAGCTTGGCGAGGCTGGCAGCAGTCATCCACCCGGCGGTACCCCCGCCGAGGACGACGACCTTCAGGGGTGCGGGGCGATCCATCGCGACACGCTACCTGCAGGGGCCGCTCGCATAAAAGCGATACGGCCCCGTACAGGGTCAGCCCTGCATGTCTTCCAGTTCGATCCCCTTGGTCTCTCGCACCAGCATCCACACGAAGATGACCGAGATCGCTGCGCTGGCGGCGTAGAAACCGTAGGCACCCGTCAGGCCGATGCTGGCGAGCATGATCGGGAAGGTCATGGTGATGCCGAAGTTGGCGATCCACTGCGCGAAGCCGCTCACCGCCAGCCCGGACCCGCGGATCTGGTTGGGGAACATCTCGCCCAGCATCACCCACATCACCGGGCCCCAGCTGAAGTTGAAGAACGCAACGTAGAGGTTCGCCGCGACCAGCGCTGCCAGACCGGCATCGTCGGACAGGCTCAGTTTCCCGTCGACAAGCTCGCCGCTCATGAACGAAACCGCCATCACGGTCAGCGTGATCGCCATGCCGATGGAACCGATCAGCAGCAGCGGCTTGCGTCCGATCCGGTCGATCAGGAGGATCGCGAGCATCACCGCGCCGATCGAAATCGCCCCGCTGAGGATGTTGATCTTGAGCGCGTCGCTCTCGCTGAAGCCGACCGCCTGCCACAGCACCGCGCCGTAATAGAACACCACGTTGATGCCAACGAGCTGCTGGAACACGGCAAGCCCGATCCCGGTCCACACGATCGGGCGGATCTTGCCGGTGGTCTTGTTGACCAGGTCGGACAGGCGCGGGCGGTGGTCGCTGGCGAGCGAAGCTTCGATCTCGCTGACCTTGCGCTGCGCGAAGTCGGTGCCGAAGAGCCGTTCCAGCACGCCATGCGCATCGCCGCCACGCGAACGGCTGACGAGGTAGCGCGGGCTCTCCGGAATGAAGAGAAGCGCCACGAGGAAGATCGTCGCGGGCACCAGCTCGATCCAGAACATCCACCGCCACGCCTCGAAGCCGAGCCAGAATTCTTGGATCGACGAGCCTGCGAATTCCGCGAGCAGGTAGTTCGACAGGAAGGCCACGGTCAGCCCGATAATGATCATCACCTGCTGGATGCTCGAAAGGCGTCCACGAAGATGCGCCGGGGTGACTTCGCTGATGTAGACCGGCGCGAGCACGCTCGCCGCGCCAACCGCCAGACCGCCGATAATGCGGTAGACGACGAACTCGGTCGAAGACCCGGCGATGCCCGATCCGTAGGCGCTGACGATGAAACAGACGGCTGCGATCAGCAGCGTCTTCTTGCGCCCGATGACGTCCGCCATCCTGCCCGCGAAGAACGCGCCGACGGCACAGCCGAGCAGCATCGACGCGACGTTGAACCCCGTCCCGACATCGTCCGAATTGAACGCCAGCCGCAAGCCATCGACCGTTCCGTTGATGACCCCGCTGTCGAATCCGAAAAGAAATCCACCCAGCGTCGCGACCGCGACGATCGCCGTGATCAGCCCCATATTGGTGCCGCTTTGTGCGTTATCCAAAATCCCACTCCCTCGCATCCGGTTGCATCACCGGCTCTTTATGTTAGCGCTACCTACGATGGAATCCCGGGCAAGCGCAAGACACCTTTCTACGCCGTCCCGCAGGATTGTCAGCCACCATAAAACGACAGGAGAGCCAGAGTGACGATGACGGGCGAAAACATGATCGCAGGCGAACGCCGCCAATCGAGCGAAACCTTCCGCGCCAAGGATGCAGCCACCGGCGAAGCTTTCGGTGAGCCGTTCTTCGCCGCCACCGATAGCGACGTAGCCGATGCCTGCGAGGCTGCGGCCGAAGCGCAGAAGGTGTTCGGCGCGCTGCCGCTGAGCGAACGCGCCGCCTTCCTGCGCCTTGTCGCAGACAAGATCGACGCGCTGGGCGACACGCTGACCCAGCGCGCAATGAAGGAAAGCGGCCTGCCCGAAGCGCGCCTCAACGGAGAGCGCGGGCGAACGGTCGGCCAGCTGCGGCTGTTTGCGGACGAAGTGGAGAACGGCGCGTGGCAGCAACTGCGCATCGACCATGCCGACCCGCGCCGCACTCCGCCCAAGCCCGACCTGCGGCTACGGATGATCCCGCTCGGCCCGGTCGCGGTGTTCGGCGCGTCCAACTTCCCGCTCGCCTTCTCGGTCGCAGGCGGGGACACCGCCTCGGCCTTTGCCGCAGGCTGCTGCGTCGTCGTGAAGGGTCACCCCGCGCACCCCGGCACCAGCGAACTGGTCGCAGGCGCGATCACCGAAGCGGTTGCCAAAGCGGGTCTGCCTGCAGGCGTATTCTCGCTGCTCAACGGCACCGAGAACACGCTGGGCGAGGCGCTGGTGAAAGACCCGCGCATCGCAGCGGTCGGCTTCACCGGATCGCGTGGCGGCGGCCTTGCACTGATGCGCCACGCTGCCGAGCGCCGCGTCCCGATCCCGGTCTATGCCGAGATGAGCAGCGTCAATCCGGTCACGCTGCTGCCCGCCCGCCTTGCCGAAGCGCCGGAGGATCTGGCGCGCGCCTATGTCGGCTCTCTCTCGATGGGTGCGGGCCAGTTCTGCACCAATCCCGGCATCGTGCTGGCGGTGGAGAGCGATGCGCTGGCGACCTTCATCGCCACCGCGCGCGACGAGCTGGCCAATGTGGCCGGGCAGACCATGCTGACCACCGGCATCCAGCAGGCCTTCGACGAAGGCGCGGGGCGTCTCGCCAAGCGCGCGGGGGCAGAGCTGGTCGGCTACGGGCAGGAAACTTCCGGAACGTGCGGACGCGCGCAGGTCTTCACCGTTTCGGCCGACACCTTCCTTGGAGACGAAGATTTCCAGGAAGAGGTTTTCGGCCCCGCCTCGCTGATCGTGCGGTGCAAGGATCTGGACCAGGTGGCGCAGGTGCTGTCGGCGATGGAAGGGCAGTTGACCACCACGCTGCACATGAATGCGGACGATCACAGTGCTGCGGCGAAGCTGATCCCGATCCTCGAACAGCTGGCCGGACGCATCATCGCCAACGGATGGCCCACCGGCGTCGATGTGACGCACGCCATGGTTCACGGTGGACCGTTCCCGGCCACATCGGACGGGCGCACGACCTCGGTCGGTACGCTCGCCATCGAACGATTCCTTCGCCCGGTATCCTATCAGGACATGCCCGAGGGGCTGCTACCCGCCGCCATCCGAGACGGTGGAAGCAGCACGTTGCGCCGGGTCGACGGGCAGTACCAGCTCTAGCGAATGCGTCGGGCGGCTGCTCGTTTTCGAACAGCCGCCCGGTTCGGCCCTAGCCGTGCGCGCCGAACTGGTTGGCGATCGCTGTCGAGATTTTCAGGCACAGTTCGTACGCCTGCTCGATCGGCTCGATATAATCGCGCCGGATCGCGGCGTAGCCATCGCCCTCGCCGGACGGATAATCGCCCGCCTCGGCAACGGGAAAATCGCTCTTGCGCGCAATGTCGGTCGGGTACGCACGGCGCAGCTGCGCGAGCGCGTCGTCGATCCGCAGCGAGAACACCATTTCGAGCACGTCGGTGCGGCTGATGTCGTTCGCACGGCTGAACGCGGGGACCGATACCACCTTGAGGAACATGTGCTGGAGCAGCGCAAGACGCAGCGCCTGCAGCGCACCGATCGTCCGCCGCACGCTCTCCCGCTCGGGGTCGTGCGCTTCCTCGGGCAGCAGTTCCAGCAGGCGGTGGAACTTGAGTGCATCGACGCGCAGGCGCGATGCCAGACGGCGGAACACGCCCGTCCGGTCGTCGCCGATCAGATATTCGGCCAGCGCTTCGCAGCTGCGTGCCAGATGGCCCTCGGTCCCGCGATAGGTGCGGCTCGCCCAATAGGCAGAGTTGAACAGCTCGCCATGCGCAGCGACCGTCTTGATGCTCGCCAGAGAATCGGAGGCCCGCGCCAGCCGCATGATCTGCTGCCCCCGCGCACTTTCGGTGAGCAGGGTGGCAATATCCTCGTAATTTCCTGCTGCTGCGCTCCCGATCCCGGAGATGATATTCACCGGGTAGCCGAGCTGCTGGAGGATCGCGTTGTGCGGGATCGCGCGGATTTGGCGCAAGCTCATTTCGCGCTCGGCGTTCAGGTCGGACTGGCGGCGCGACTTGCGGCTGCCGGTCTGGTTGAGCAGCCCGAGGCCGAAGCTGGTGATCGCCCGCGAGTATGTCCGGCTTTCCAGATGATCGTGCTGATGTTCCTTCACCGCACGATAGAAATCGAGGCTCAGGTCGGTGCGGCGGTAGAACGGATCGACCGGCGCATCGGTGTCGGCGATCTCGGGCGTCAGGGCGGCAATCTGCGTCAGGGTGGACAGCGCGAGCTCCGGCCCCGCGAAGAACAGGTATCCGTCGCCGCCCTGGAAACTTGCCTCTGCTTCCAGCCTGATGCCCGCCCGTGCGAACCGGCGGCGCGCCCATGGGCTCAGCGGCCATTCGAGCCTGTCGGCAAAGCTTGCCGGATGCGCACCGCGCCCCATCCCCTCGCCATGCGTGTTGAAGATCAGCGCAGCGACATCGGTGAGGTCGTTCGCCACCATCGCCTCTGCAAGCCGCCCCTGAAGCCGCTCGATCGCAAGGCTTGCGGGCACCTGGCCCACGAAGCGGCCGGCATCCGAAAACCCGGTCTGGATCGCGATGCGGCCGCGATGGCGGGCGTAGATCTTGTAGCTCTCCTCGGCGAGCAGCGCATCGAGGAAGCGCCCGCCATGTTCGAGCGCGCTTTCGGTTTCGAACAGCGGCGAAATGTCGATCCGGTCCTCGATCCCGAACAGGCGCGCGAAATAGAGCGCGGCGAGCATGGTCGCGGGCTGCTCGCATTCGGCGACCAGCATGCGGATCGGGGCATCGCCGTCGATATGCTTGAGGATCTGCGCCATCGCGAGGAACTGGCGGACGGCGGTGCTGCTTTCGACCGCAAGGCTTGCGAAGTTGGCGCGTTGCGGCTTGGCATTCGCCAGGAGATCGCGCAGCGCAGCCATCGCGCCACGGCTGGAAAGGTCGATTTCCTGATCGTCCAGTTCGCGCCGGATGGCGTTGTGAAGCTGCTTGGCGTTCACGCGAAAATGGATCCAGCCCATGCCGAGGCCATCGGCGCGCATTGCGGCGGTCAGCGTGCGCAGCGCGACGGCCTTTTCCGGCTCCGCCCCGCGCGCATCGGCTTCCAGCTGCTCGATCAGCGGTTCGAGCGAGAGAAGCTTGTTCTCCTCGTCCTGCGTCATCCGGTCTGCGGCGTCGGTCAGCTCGGTCGGATTGGACAGATCGCCCGCGAAGCTCTCCGCAAGCGTCTCGGCCCGGACCTGTGCGGTCTTGAGCTGGCCCAGCAGCGCATGATCGGGATCGATGCCATCAAGTGCGTCGGCATAGCGCTTCAGCCGCTGCGCCTTTTCCGACAGGCGGAACGCGATCGAGGTGTACCAGGTGATGTCGGTCCGCCCGTCCATGTCGTACCCGACCCAGGTGGCAAAGCGGAACGGCAGCGGATCGAGCTCTTGCCAGCGATCGGGCCAGCGCTGCTGCGCCGCCCGAAGGACAGCTGCGACGATCATGTCGCGCGCATCCTGCGCATGCGCCATCGCCGCCATTGCGCGTTCGTGTTCGTAGCGCAGGGTAATCTCGGGCGCCTCGGCGCTCTTGTCGCTCGGCGGGGTTTCGCCCGATAGCGCGCCTTGCGCGACCGCGGCGGATTGCGCGGGTGTCAGCAGGAAAGTGGGGTGCGCGGTGAAGACCGCGTGCATCCGGGGGTGCGACCATGCCTCGCGAAAAGCATCGAAATCGTCGCCGTTCGCATCGGCCAGCGCATCGAGGCGGGCTTCGCGAGTATCGGGTTCGAGCAGCCTTCGCAGCCGGGACGCTCGCGTATCGAGCGATTGTTCGACCAGCGCATCGACCAGCTCCCCGACCGCTTCGAGAGATACCTCGCCACCTTCGAGCGCGCGCGAGAAATCGTGCGCCAGCTGGAAGACGGGATTGAAAAGCGGTGTTTCGCGCGTGCGTTGATGCAGCTCCTGCAACCGCTCGGTGAGATCGTGCAGGCTCGTCAGGACCGGTTGATCGCTCATTCTTTTCCCCTTGTCACGATGCCCGAACGGCTTCGGCGTGCGAGAGGTCCCAAGTCAAGCGAACGAGCCGCTCACCGATGGTGCATTCGTCTGCATGGTGAAATATCGAAAGGCAGGCCTGCGGGGACGACGGCGCATCGATCGTGCGACCGCGATTTCCCTGTGCCTGCGCAATGTGGCATGGCAGACGTTTCCTTGGGAGGGGAAGGCGCGCATGAAGCTCTGGCAAAAGAGCCTGATCGGGATCGCCGGTCTGGTCGTGGTGCTCGGCCTGGTCGGATGGATATTCCGCACCGATCTGCTGCTATGGGCGGTATCGCTGAAGGACAACGGCCCGATCGCCGAGGAAACCATGGCGCTCGACTGGCATGTTTCTGCCGGGCCGCCTCCCGCGACGTCGGGCGATCGCCCACCCAATATCGTGCTGATCCTGGCCGACGATCTGGGGGTGAACGACATATCGACCTTTGGCGGCGGCGTGGCAGGGGGTCTGGTCCCGACCCCGAACATCGACCGGATCGCGCGCGATGGCGTCAACTTCACGCAAGGGTACGCCGGCAACGCGACCTGCGCCCCGTCCCGCGCGATGCTGATGTCCGGCCGTTACCCGACTCGTACCGGCTTCGAGTTCACCCCCACGCCCGACAATATGGCGCGCGTGGTGACGACTGTGAACGAAGACATCCGCCCCGACCTGCCGCCGATCGAATACGACGCGCAGGCCAATCACGACGCGCCTCCCTTCGCCGAGCAGGGCCTCCCCGCGAGCGAGATCACCATCGCCGAATTGCTGAAAGCGCGCGGCTACAGCACGATGCATATCGGCAAGTGGCACATGGGGGAGGCGCGCGAATTCGACGCGCTGACGCAGGGCTTCGATCACAGCCTCGTCCTGAGCGAACTCGGCTATCTTCCGAAGGACGATCCGCGCGTGGTCAATGCGCCGGTGGATTTCGATCCGGTCGACCGCTTCCTGTGGGCACGGGCACGCTTCGGCAATCGCTTCGACCGGTCGCAGGCCTTCACGCCGGGCGGTTACCTGACCGATTACTGGACCGACGAGGCTCTGTCCGCAATCGACGCGAACAAGGATCGGCCGTTCTTCATCTACCTCGCGCACTGGGCGGTGCATTCGCCGTTGCAGGCAACGCGCGAAGATTACGAAGCTGTGGGCGACATCCAGCCGCACCGGCTCCGCGTCTATGCAGCGATGGTTCGCGCGCTCGACCGAAGCGTGGGGCGTATTCTCGACAAGCTTGAGGAAGAAGGGCTCGCCGATAACACGCTGGTCCTCTTCTCCAGCGATAATGGCGCGCCGGGTTATATCGGCCTGCCCGATGTGAACGCGCCCTATCGCGGCTGGAAGATCACCCTGTTCGAAGGGGGCGTGCGAGTCCCGCTGATGATGCGCTGGCCTGCGCAGCTCCCCGCAGGGCGGCAGGTGCGCGAACCGGCAACCCATGTGGACCTGTTCAGCACCATCGCCGCTGCGGCTGGGGCCACCCTGCCCGGTGATCGACCGATCGACGGAGTCGATTTGCTGCCGGTCGCGAAGGGCGATGGCCCGCTTAAACGGCCGGACGGCGCGATCTTCTGGCAAAGCGGAACGATCCGTGCGGTGCGCGCGGGCGGCTGGAAGCTGATGACCGACGATGTCCGCAAGAAGGCATGGCTGTACGATCTGTCGAACGACCCGACCGAGCGGGTCAATCTTATCGGCAAGCGTCCCGAGCAGGAAAAGCGCCTGCGCACCATGCTCGCCGCGCATCACCGCAATCGCAAGCCGCCGCTCTATCCGTCGGTCGTGAAGATGCCCGTTATGATCGACAAGACACTGGCGGACACATACGAGGATGGCGACGAATACACCTATTGGGCGAATTGATGCCGGCGCAGCGAAACGCATTTCCGGGTTCACCCCGGCGGCACATACCGCTGTGATGCGCGCGATAGGCGGCGCACCACGGCGAGCTCACATTCGATCCCCATCGGCGTTGGCGGACATAGACCTTTCGCGCGTCCACCATCGCGCCTATTCAGCGCACTTCCTCGAACCCCGACGACACTGACATTGTCCGCCCCCACACCCCTTGCCCTGGCCTTCCAAGAGCATCGCGACCAGCTGCTGCGGTTCCTGCGCGCGCGCGGCGCGGGCGATACGGCAGAAGACCTGCTGCAAGAGGTGTGGATCAAGGTGAGCAGCGCGAAGCCCGGCCCGATCGCGTCGCCCAAAGCCTACCTGTTCAGCATTGCGAACCGGCTGATGATCGATCACTACCGATCGGCAAAGCAGGCCGCGCAGCGCGAACGCAACTGGACCGAGGCGAGCGGCGGCACGGGGACGGACCAGTCGGATGCCCCTTCGGCGGAGCGCGTCGTGCTGGGGCAGGAATATGCCCGGCTCGCGCAGCGGACGCTCGACGAACTGGGCACCCGCCCCGCCGCGATCTTCCGTCGGCATCGCGTCGACGAGGTGCCGCAGCGCAAAATCGCAGAGGAATTCGGGGTCAGCCTGAGCACGGTCGAGAGCGATTTGCGCCGCGCCTATCGCGCGCTCGCCGAGTTGAAGGAGCGTATGGATGAGGTTTGACGTCCATGTCTCCGTCCTTGCAGCAGGAGATTTGCATCGTGTTGCATGACGATACCATTCGGGAAGACGCGCTGGCCTGGGCCATGCGTACTGGCGACCCGGCCTTCGACGATTGGGACAGCTTCACAGACTGGCTCGAAGCCGATCCTGCGCATGCCGCAGCCTATGACGCCATCGCCGCTGCTGCGGACGATGGCGCAGAGGCAGAGGCGGCGCGTCCGGTGGCGGACAACGATGACAATGACGAGCCTAAAGATCGGCGCGTTACCCGGCGGTGGTTTAGTGGCGCGCTGGTCGCGGGCCTCGCGGCGCTTGTCGCATTCGGGATGTGGCAGGCCGAAGGCGGACCGACGACCTATAGCACCCTCCCCGGTGAAACGCGCGTGATCGCGCTCGACGACGGCGGATCGATCGAATTGGCGGGCGGTTCGAAGCTGGTTCTCGGGGAAGACGGCGATCATTTCGCGCGGCTCGAGGACGGGCAGGCGCTCTTCACGCTCCATCACGACGCCAGCGAGCCCTTCACGGTTGCTATCGGGGAGGACCGGCTGGTCGATATCGGCACCGTGTTCGATGTGCGGACCGGGAATGGTGAATTGACCGTCGCCGTGTCGCAGGGGGCCGTGCTGTTCAATCCGCAAGGCCAGAACGTGCGGGTCGATCCGGGCGAAGTGCTCACCAGTGCAGCCGGTTCGAGCGATTACGAGGTGAGCAGCGTCGCACCCGAGATGATTGGCGAATGGCGCGATGGACGGCTGACCTTCCAGCAGGCCAGCCTTTCCCGCGTCGCCACCGATTTGAGCCGGGCGACGGGCATCGACTTTACGGCTGCGCCCGGCAACGAAACCCAGTCGGTCTCCGGCAGCGTGCTGATCGCGCCGCTCAAGGACGATCCGCAGGCGATCGGGGCCCTGTTGGGCATCTCTGTCCGCAAGGGCAAAACGGGCTGGGTACTGGACGCGCGCTAGAATGCGGATCGTCTGGATCCTTCTGGCCGCGTTCGTCGCGCTGCTGTCTGCCCCCGCCGCGGCGGAACGTGTCGCGGTGCACTCCCCCGCGGGGACACTTTCGGATGCGGCCATCGTGCTCGCGCGCCAGACGCGCACCAGCATCGTGATCACCGATCCGGCCTTGGCGAAAAGACAGGTGAAGGCGCTTCGAGGCAGGATGGCCCCGGAGGACGCGATCCGTCGCCTCGCCCGAATGGCGGACGCGCGGGCAGTCTCGGTCGGGCCGTCGGCATGGCGGATGGAAGCTGCCGAAAGCCCACGTCGCAAGGCCGTTCAACCCCGTACCCGTAAGCCGCGCCCTGTCGCGCCGCCCAGCGAGGCCGCGCCCCCGCCTCCGCCTCCGCCCCCAGTCGAGATCGTGGTCGTCGCCAGCAAGCGAAGCGCACGGCTGGAAGAATTCGCAGGGCAGGTCTCCCTGCTCGATGGCGACGATCTCGAGTTCGGGGGGATCGGCGGGACCGAGAAGATTGCGGAGCAGGTCGCGACCGTCTCTTCCACCTATCTCGGTAGCGGGCGGAACAAGCTGTTCATTCGCGGGATCGCCGATTCGAGCTTCACCGGGCCGACACAGGCAACGGTAGGGCAGTACCTTGGCGACCTGCGGCTGAGTTACAATTCGCCAGACCCCGACCTGCGATTGTCGGACCTGCGCCGGGTCGAAGTGCTCGAAGGCCCTCAGGGGACGCTTTACGGTGCAGGATCGCTCGGCGGCATCATCCGGCTGGTGCCCAATGAGCCGGAGCTGGGTATGTTCGACGCGTCGGGTATGGTCGGCGGATCGGTCACGCAACACGGCCAGCCGGGCGCCGACGTGAATGCAATGCTCAACCTGCCGCTGGCCGGCGACAGCGCCGCGTTGCGTCTGGTGGTCGATGGCGCGACGCAGGGCGGCTATATCGACAAGCCCCTGCTGGGGCGTAACGACGTCAACCGGACGGACATCCTCGGCGGTCGCGCAATCGCCCGGCTCGAATTCGCGCCCGGCTGGACGGCCGATCTGATCGCGCTCGGCCAGTCGACCCGCGCCGCAGACAGCCAGTATGCCGATCGCTTCGGCCCTTCGCTGACGCGCGCAGCGCGTGTTCGCGAAGGGGCGGAGGCCGATTACAGGCAAGGACAGTTCATCATCTCCGGCGAATTCGGGGCCGTCCAGTTTCGATCCTCCACCGGGATCGCGTGGCACGATCTGGAAGAGCGGTACGATGCGACCGCACCCGACGGCGCGCCGCGCCTGTTCACCCAGCGCAACGACACCCGCATGATCGCGAACGAGACGCGGCTCTGGCAGCCGCTGGGCCGCCGCTTCGGCTGGCTCGCGGGCATCAGCCTGACCGAGAACCGAACCCAGCTGAACCGGTCGCTCGAAACCGACGAGCTTAGCGCGAGTGCCACTGGCGTCCTCAACGAGGTGTCCGAATTCACGCTTTACGGGGAGGCGAATGCGCGCCTGTTCGAAGGGCTGATCGCCACCGCGGGCGCACGCTACACGCGATCGCAACTCGGCGGTGCGGGGGAGGACGTTCCGCTAGCCATCGCCCTCGCCGGACGCGAGATCACCGCCAGCCGCGACGAGACGGCCTTCCTCCCGTCCTTTTCGATGCTCGCCCAGGTCTTACCCGAAACCAGTCTCTACCTCCGTTATCAGGAGGGGTTTCGGCCCGGCGGGCTCGCCATCGAAGGCAACTTCGTGCGCCGTTTCCGCAATGATCGGGCGGCAACCTTTGAATTCGGGCTGCGTCACGGACGACCGGGACGCGGTCCTTTCGATCTGACCGCCAGCGTCGCGCATACCCGCTGGCGCGACATCCAGGCCGATTTCATCGATGCCTTCGGCTTGCCGAGCACCGCCAATATCGGCGATGGCCGTGTCTGGACCGCCAGCATCGCCGGCAGCGTGGAGCTGGCCCCCGCGCTGCGCGTGAACGGCGGCTTCACCTACAACGACAGCGCGATCGACCAGCCCGAAGCCGCTTTTCTGACCCGTACGATGCAGGTTCCGAACATCGCCCGGTATGCGGGGCGGGCGGGCGTTGACTACCGCAGGACGCTTGCCGGCGATCTCGAACTGACCGCAAAGGGCTGGGCCAGCTATATCGGCAAATCGCGCCTCGGCCTGGGCCCGGAACTCGGCGAATTGCAGGGTGACTATTTCGACAGCGGCCTCGTGCTCCGCGTGGGGCGTGACAGCCTCGGCATATCACTGGGCATCACGAACATCGCCGATGTCGAGGGCAACCGTTTCGCGCTCGGCACGCCCTTCGCGGTCGGGCGCGAGCATATCACCCCGCTCCAGCCGCGCACGATCCGCCTCGGTATCGACGCCAGCTTCTGAAAATAAACTTGCCGCAGCGCCAAGGTTGCGCCGCGCGGGCTCCGTCATGCGGGTCGATACGATCCGAGACGAGGACCCAAATGCGTACCACACTGCTAGCCTCCACCGCCCTTCTGGCGATTGCCGTGCCCGCCCATGCGGAGGACATCACCACCAAGCGGACGACCCCGGTCCAGACCTCCACGGTCAAGAACAATACCCCCGACTCGATCACCATCACATCGACCGGATCGGTCGTGGTCAGCTCGGGCACGGCGGTGACGATGGACAGCGATCACAAGGTCGTGAATCAGGGCGCCGTGACCATCGGCAATGCCAGCAATGCCACCGGCATCCTGGCCGTTTCCGGCACGACGGGCGAGATCAACAATTCGGGCACGATCACCATCGACGAGCCCTACACCCCGACCGACACCGATAATGATGGCGATCTGGACGGCCCCTTTGCGCTCGGCTCCAATCGCTTCGGCATCCGCACCGATGGCACGCACGCAGGCGCGATCACCAACACCGGAACGATTACCGTCGAAGGCAATGATTCGGCCGGCATCTGGCTGGGCGGCGCGCAGACCGGCAAGGTGCGCAACGACGGTACGATCAAGGTCGTCGGCGACCGCACCACCGGCCTCTACGCGCAGGCGGTAACCGGCGACGTACGGGTTGCCGGATCGATCAGCGCGCAGGGCGAGAATGCGGTCGGTGTGCACTTCGCGGGCGACGTGACCGGTGCGATGGAGATCCAGGGCACCATCAGCTCGACCGGATATCGCTACACCACCGTACCCAGCGACCCTTCCAAGCTCGACGCGGACGACCTTCTCCAGGGCGGCTCGGCCGTACTGATCGAAGGCGATGTCACCGGCGGGATCGTCTTCGCCATTCCGCCCGCAAACAACAACGCCAGCAACAACGACGAGGATGGCGACGGGATCGAGGATGCCAAGGAAGGCATCGCCAAGATTACCAGCTACGGGGCCGCTCCCGCCGTCGTGATCGGCGCTGCCGGGCGCGATATCGCGATCGGCCCGGTCCAGAGCACCGCGGCAAAATTCGGCGTCCAGATCGACGGTACGATCGTCGGGGCCGGCCTCTACACCGGTGTCGACGCCAATGGCCTCGTCATCGGCGGACAGGGCGGCGCGGTAACCGTCGCCAACGGCATCGGCATCACCGGCGGGGTTGGCGCAACCTCCAGGGACGCAGATGCGACCGCGCTGCGCCTGGGGGCCGGGGCAAGCGCACCCAAGATCCAGAATGCGGGCGGTATCGAAGCCAAGAGCGGAGCAACGGCGAATTCCACGGCGATTGCCGTCAAGGTCGATACCGGCGCGCAACTCGGCACGATCGCGAATAGCGGCCTGATCAAGGCCACCGTCGGCGAAAGTGGAAGTGCAACCGCCATTCTCGACTCCAGCGGGACCGTGACCCTGATCGAGAACAGCGGCGGGATCGAAGCGAGCGGAGCGAAGGCCGATTCCAATCGCAACCTCGCCATCGACCTCTCGGCGAACACCACCGGGGCGACGATCAAGCAAACCGTCGTGGCCTCCGGGAAGACGGCCCCATCGATCAAGGGCGACATCCGTTTGGGCACTGGCAGCGATACGCTCGACCTGGCCGACGGCACCTTCGAAGGCGATGCATTCTTCGGTGCGGGCGCCAATAGCTACACGCTTTCGGGCGACGCCTGGCAATACGGCAATGCTACATTCGGGGCGGGTAACGACACGATGAGCCTGTCGGGAAGCTCGCTCTTCAGCGGGACCGCAGACTTCGGAGGAGGTGCGGATACGCTCACCATCGCGGGGACCGCCTATTTCACTGGCGCGCTCGCCAATTCGGGCTCGCTTGCCGTCAACCTGACCGGCGGAGCGCTCGACTTGGCGTCCCCCACCTCGCTCGGCTCGCTGAGCGTGGGTGCCAACGGACTGCTCGTCGCCACGCTCGACAAGGATGCCGGCGCAGGGTCGCTCTACGACGTGGCGGGCGCGGCCAGCTTCGCCGACGGGGCCAAGCTGGGCATCAAGCTTGCCAATGTCGATGATGCGGAAGGCAGCTATCTCGTGCTCGAGGCCGGATCGCTGACGGGCGCTGCCGATCTCGAACTCGCCACCGGCGCGATGCCGTTCCTGTTCAAGGCCGACTTCGGCACGCCTGCCAATGCCAACCAGATCGTAATCGACATCGTAAAGAGGACCGCCACGGAACTCGGCCTCAACCGGTCGGAGACGTCGGCATACGACGCGATCTTCTCCGCGCTTGGAAACGACGACGATATCGAACAGGTCTTCCTCGGCATCAGTGACGGAGAGGTCTTCCGCTCGACCGTCAGCCGGATGTTGCCGGACCATGCGGGCGGAACCTTCGAAGGGATCAGCCTCGGTTCGCGCACATTTGCCCGGCAGCTGGCCGATCCGCCGAGCCCCGTCTATTCCATCGGCGGTGTCGACATCATCCTCAGCTCTGCCCTGTGGAGCAGCGACAAGGATGCCGGTGAGACGGCAGCCTACGATCTCGGAGGGTTCGGCTTCTCGGCCGCTGGAGAAGTGGACACCAAGGTCGGCGCCTTCGGCCTCTCGGCGACCTGGATGTGGAACGAGTACGACCAGCTTGGCGGCGACCAGAGCGCGAACTCCGACACCTACGAACTGGGTGCCTACTGGCGCGGCCACTGGGGCGGCTTCACCGCCTTCGGTCGCGGGTCGATCGGCAAGGTGGATGCCGACGGCTGGCGCCTGTTCCGCTACACCCTCGACGGCAAGGACGTCGAGCGTCAGATACAGGGCGACTGGGACGGCACGCTGATGACGGCCAGCGCAGGCATGGCGTACGAGATCGGCGGCAGTGGCGCCTTCTTCGCACGCCCGGCGGTCTCCGCCGATTATGTCAGCCTGGACGAGGATGGCTACACCGAAACAGGTGGCAGCGAGGCGCTGAACCTCACCGTCGAGGACCGCAAAAGCGATGAATTCGCGGTCAACGGCGGGATGACGGTTGGCATCAATTTCACCGGCAATGGTCCTCGCGACGAGAACTGGTTCCGCACCGAGGTCGAGGGTGGCTGGCGCGAAGTCGTCGGTGGCGAACTTGGCTCGACCACCGCAAGTTTCGAGGGCGGCACGCCCTTCACGCTCGACCCCGAACAGCGCAGCAACGGCTGGTTCGCACGTCTGCGCGCACTGGGCGGCAGCGATATGTTCGAAATGAGCGGTGAAGTCGGTGCCGAGGACCGCAACGACAAAACCGCGCTCACCCTGCGGGGATCGCTGCGACTGGCGTTCTAGGCCTAGAAACTAGGCCCAGAGATCGAACAGGCGAGGCGGGCCTTGCGACCCTTTGCCGATCCCGCAATGGGTCGCGACCTCGGTCGATCCCGTACTCGTCGTTGCGCCGAAACCGCCCCCCGGTTTCGGCGCAACACACCGTCCGTCGGGATCGTACGCCCGTGAAGAGGAGCAGCAACAGCATCGCTCCCCGATCCCATTCATAACCTTTGGTCGTTTTCGGACCCCTTGCCCTTCCGATGAGTTAGGCGGGGGAAGGAGGCGAACTTGGCCCAGACAATCTCCGTAAACGGCGCGCCGCATTCCGTGCCCGACGATCCCCGCGTTACCCTGCTGGATTTCCTGCGTCAGGACGTGGGCCTGACCGGAACCAAGAAGGGTTGCGATCACGGACAGTGCGGAGCCTGCACGGTCATCGTCAACGGTGTGCGCATCAACAGCTGCCTGACGCTGGCTGCGATGCATGACGGAGACGAAGTCACCACGATCGAGGGGCTGGGTACGCCGGACGAACCATCCGCGCTTCAGAAAGCCTTCGTCGAACATGATGGCTATCAGTGTGGCTACTGCACGCCGGGACAAATCTGCTCCGCCACCGCAATGCTCACCGAAATCGCCAACGGCTGGCCCAGCGATGCAAGCAAGACGCTGGAAGGTGACGTAGATATCTCCGGCGAGGAAATCCGCGAACGCATGAGCGGCAACCTGTGTCGCTGCGGTGCCTACGCCAACATCGTCGCCGCCATTCGCGATGTGGCGGAGCAGAGCGCATGAGGCCTTTCTCCTACACCCGCGCCCGCAGCCTGACCGATGCCTCGCAAACCGTCTCGGACGACGGGGCGATGGCCATCGCCGGCGGCACCAACCTCCTCGATCTGATGAAATTGCAGGTCGAGACGCCGAGCCAGCTCGCCGACATCAATCGCGTCGGTTTCGCCGAAATCGAAAATACCGACGATGGCGGACTCTCCATCGGGGCGTTGGCGACCAATACCGAAACCGCGATCCATCCACGCGTGCGCGCCGACTATCCCGTTCTGTCGCGCGCAATCCTCGCCGGCGCGACCCAGCAGCTGCGCAACAAAGCGACGAATGGCGGCAACCTGTGTCAGCGGACACGGTGCTACTACTTCACCAATATCGACCAGCCCTGCAACAAGCGCGAACCGGGCAGCGGCTGCGGAGCGATCGACGGCATTGCGAAGCTTCACGCGATTCTCGGCACGAGCGATCAATGCATCGCCACCTATCCGGGCGACATGGCCGTGGCGCTGACAGCGCTCGATGCGCAGGTCCAGATCGCCACCTCCGATGGCGGTAGCCGGAAAGTCCCGGTGCGCGACTTCCATTGCCTCCCCGGCGACACTCCCTGGCGCGACAACGTGCTCGAATCGGGCGAGATCATCACCGCGATCACTCTCCCCGCTCCGGTCGGCGGGACGCAGCTCTATCGCAAGGTGCGCGAACGCTCGTCCTATGCCTTCGCGTTGGTTTCGGTCGCTGCCATCGTCGAACTCGAAGACGGCAGGATTTCCCGCGCCGATCTCGCGTTCGGGGGCGTGGCGCACAAGCCGTGGCACGATCCGCGCGTCGCAGAGGCGCTGATCGGCAAAGCCCCCTCTCCCGAACTTTTCGATAAGGCTGCCGATATCCTGCTCGAAGACGCGCAGGGTTTCGGCGAGAACGATTTCAAGATCCCGCTGGCAAGGCGAACGCTGCACGCCGTCCTCGAACAAGCCGTGGAGGAAGCGTCATGACTGTGCATTTCAAGCAGGACAAGCCGGACGAGAGCAATCGTCTCGACGACATGAAGCAGGGCGTGATCGGCAAGGCTCTTCCGCGCCTCGAAGGTCTGGCGAAAGTCACCGGAACCGCGACCTACGCCGCCGAATATCCGATCGATAATTGTGCGGAAGGCGTGCTCGTCACCTCGACCATCACGCGCGGCGAAGTGACCTCGATCGACAGGGAAGCAGCGCTCGCCATGCCCGGGGTCATCGCGGTGATCGACGACCCGAGGTTAACCACCCGCGCCGCGCAGGGCACCGCCGACGAAGCTCCGCAGCAGCAGCCCAAGACCGTGTGCTATTGGGGCCAGCCGATCGCGCTGGTTGTTGCGGAAACCTTCGAACAGGCACGCGATGCGGCAAAGCACCTTGCGGTCGAATATCGCGAGGAGGAAGGCGCCCCGCTCGATCCCGACGCGGTCGAACCCGAAGAGCAGGAGGACGAGACCGTCCACCAGGGCAATCTGGCCCACGCGATGAGCGAAGCTGCTCATTCGGTCGATGTGACCTATACCACCAGGGGTCATGCCTCCGCCGCGATGGAGCCACACGCGGCCATCGCGCAGTGGGATGGCGACAAGCTGACCGTCTACGCATCGCTCCAGATGCTGAACTACAATATCAGCGAACTGGCCGACGCGCTGGATATGGAGGAGGACGATATCCGCCTCGTCTCGCGGTTCGTCGGCGGCGGGTTCGGATCGAAGCTCGGCATCAGCGAAGAAGCAGTCGCGGCATCGATAGCGGCGAAAGAGCTTGGCCGCCCCGTCCGCGTCGTGATGTCGCGCCAGCAGGTGTTCCAGTGCATCATGCGCCGGTCGGAGACGACCCAGCGGCTGCGGCTCTGCACAGACGCGAACGGCACCCTGACCGGGTTCGGCCACGAAGCGCTGGTCTCGAACCTGCCGGGCGAGGAGTTCGCCGAGCCGGTGCTGCAATCCTCGCACTTCCTCTACGGCGGCGAGAACCGAGAACTGATGCTGAAGGTCGCGCGCATTCACCGGATGACCGCTGGATCGGTCCGCGCGCCGGGCGAGGCCGTCGGCATGCCCGCGCTCGAAGCGGCGATGGATGTGCTGGCGGAGGAAGTCGGCATCGACCCCGTCGAACTGCGCCTGAAGAATATCCCCGAAAAGAACCCCGAAGAGGGTCTGCCCTTCTCGTCGCACAAGCTGGCAGAATGTCTCAGGCAGGGCGCAGAAGCGTTCGGCTGGGACCGTGGCCCGCGCAAACCCCGCCAGACCCGCGAAGGCGAATGGTGGGTCGGCACCGGAATGGCCAGTGCCGCGCGCGTGCACAATGTTTCGGAGGCAAAGGCCCGCGTCACGCTGAAGCCGGACGGGACTGCGCTGGTCGAGACCGACATGACCGACATCGGCACGGGTACCTACACGATCCTCAGCCAGATTGCGGGCGAAATGCTGGGGTTGTCCCCCGACCGCGTGCTGGTCGACCTTGGCGATACCCGCCATCCGCGTGGGCCAGGCTCGGGCGGAAGCTGGGGTGCGGCCTCGATCGGCTCCGCCGTCTATGTCGCATGTCAGGCGATCCGCGAGGAGCTGGCATCGCGTCTCGACGTCGAGGAAGCCGAACTGGACCTTTCAGACGGCAAGGCAGGATCGGGCGAGAGCATCGTCGACCTCCTCGATGGCAAGGATCTTGCGCGCGAAGGGTATTACGAGCCCGGCGACATCGCGGATGATTATACGGCCTCGGGCTTCGGCGCGTTTTTTGCGCAAGTGCGCGTGAATCGATTCACCGGGGAAGCCCGCGTCGACCGGATGCTCGGTGCGTTCGGGTTCGGGCGGGTGCTCAACCACAAGACCGCCCGCTCGCAGTGCCTCGGTGGGATCACGTGGAGCATCGGCGTCGCGCTGACCGAAGCGCTGGAATTCGATCCGCGCGACGGCCACCTCGTCAACCCGGACCTCGCCGAATACCATGTGCCCGTGCACCGCGATGTGCCCGACCTGGATGTCATCATGGTGGAGGAACGCGATCCGGCGGCCAGCCCGATCCAGGCCAAGGGCATCGGCGAGCTCGGCATGTGCGGCGGCGCGGCGGCGATCGCCAACGCGATCTACAATGCAAGCGGTGCACGCGTCTTCGACTTCCCGATGACCCCCGACCGCGTGCTCGCCGCGATGCCCGACTGATGCTTGCCGAGCTGACGCGAGATGCGGCGCTAGGGGACGATCACGCAGCACTCGCGGCGGCCCGCGAGGTTGGCGTCGGGCTGTGTACCATCGTCGGCATCGACGGCAGCTTCTCGCGCCGATTGGGCGCACAGCTGGCGGTGTTGCCGGATGGGAGCACGATAGGCAGCCTCGCGGACGGCTGCCTAGAAGCGCAGCTGGCGGTGGATATTCGTGCGCTCGAATATCCCAAGGTCATCCGCTACGGGCGAGGCTCCCCCAAGATCGATTTTCGCCTGCCTTGTGGCGGTGGTCTGGACATCCTGCTCGACCCGGCGCCGGACCGCAGAGCGTGCCGCCGCGCGCTGGATAAGCTAGTGGATCGCCAACCCGCGAAGATCGGTCTGCCCGAGATCTCGCCTCTGCCGGAGCGTCGCTACCTGCCCTCCCTGAGGATTGCGGCTTTTGGCGAGGGTCCTGAACTCACTGGTCTGGGTGCGCTTGCAGCCGCAATGGGTATCGAACTCGTCACCTACGATAAGGATCGGCTGACGCTGGGTCGGACGGCGGAGGATTGCCAACTCGACCCGTGGACGGCAGCGCTGCTGCTGTTTCACGATCACGAATGGGAACTGCCACTGCTCGAGCAGGCGCTGGCCAGCGAAGCGTTCTACATTGGCGCTCAGGGTGGTGAGAATGCACGGATCGCGCGCACACTCGCTCTGACCGAACGCGGTGTACCCGAAGAGCGGATCGCACGCATCCGCAGCCCCATCGGACTGATCCCGTCTTGCAAGGCGCCGCAAGCGCTTGCTCTGTCGGCGCTCGCCGAAATCGTCGGACAGTACGAGCGGCTGCATGCCACCGCTTGATCCGTCTATTGCGCTGATCCTGCTCGCCGCAGGCCGCAGCGAACGGTTTGGTAGCGACAAGCTCACCGTCCTGTTTCGCGGCAGACCGCTTTGGGAATGGGCGGCTGCGGCAGCGGAGAGCGCAGGGTTCGAGAGCCTGTACCTTGTGATCGGGGAGCATTCCCGCGTCACCGCCCGTGAGAAATGGCGGCCTGTGGTGAACCCCGATGCGGAGCGTGGCCTTGGCACATCGATCGCCGCAGGGGTCTGCGCCGCTGCGCATCATGATCGCGTCGTCATCGCGCTGGCAGACATGCCGCTGATGGAGCCAGCGCACCTGCGCTTGCTCGGCCAGGAAACCGGAGCGATTTTCACTCGCCAGCCAGACGGGAGCGCGGGAAACCCCGCTGCTTTCGGGCAGGAACACTTCGCCCAATTGCGGACCCTCGACGAAGACAGGGGTGCGCGCAGCCTTTCCCTTCCGAATGCGTTGGTGATTGCACCGCAGACCAGCGACATGCTGATCGATGTCGACACTCCATCCGACCTGACAAACCGGCAATAAGCCGATCGCAGCCATGGCGAACTCTAGCGGTCGTCGCCCCCGCCAAGCGCCACGAACAGCGTCGCACGGTTCTGCAACCATGCGCGTTCGGTCGCGAGCAATTGCTGACGCGCACTGAACAGGTTGCGCTCGGCATCTAGGACTTCGAGGTAATCGGCCACCCCTTCGCGATAACGCAGGCGCGCAAGGCGAGCGATCCGCTCCTGCGCCTCGACCCCGCGCTCAAGCGTTTCGACCTGTTCCGCGAGGTAGCGTCGCCCGGCGAGCGAGTCGGACACTTCGCGGAAGGCGGTCTGCACGGTCCTGTCGTAATTCGCGACCTGCTCCACCTCCAGCGCCTTCGCCAGATCGAGATCGGCCTCGCGCCCGCCCCGGTCGAAGATGGGGAGCGAGATGCTCGGGCCGAAGCTCCAGCCTAGCCCGTCGGAGGAGAACAGCCCGTCGAGGCTGTTGGACGAGAAACCCGCGTTCCCGGTGAGCGAGATCGTCGGGAAGAATGCCGCCCGCGCCGCGCCGATATTGGCCCGCGCTGCGCGCAGCTGTTCCTCGGCTGCGATGATGTCGGGTCGCACCAGCAGCAGGTCCGACGGAAGCCCCGCGGCAAGGCGACGCTTGTCGCCTTGTTCCGCCAGCGTGCCGCCTTCGGGCAATCCCTCGGGCACGGTCCCGCCGACGAGCACGGCAAGTTGGTTGCGCAACTGCGCGAGCGACAGCTTCTCGTTCGCCAGCTGCTGCTCGGCCTGCGTCAGCAGCGTTTCCGCCTGACGGTACGGCAGCGCGGACGTCACTCCGGCATCGAGCCTGAGCTTGGCGATCCGCAAGCCTTCACGGCGGCTCTGCGCGGTCGCCTCGGCCAGCGCGATCTGTTCCTCTGTCTCGACGATCTCGTAATAGGTCGTCGCGGTATCGGCGATCAACGACAGGTAGAATGCCCGCTGCGCCGCGACAGTAGCGAGGTATTGCGCCCGCGCCTGCTCGCTCAGACTCGCGATGCGGCCCCAGAAGTCGAGTTCGAAAGCGCTGACGCCCACGCCGACCTCGAACCGGTTGGAGGTGATCGACGCCGGTGCCCCCTCGACATCGCCCGCGTTAACCGCCGAATTTGCTCCGAGTGGCTGCCGCGAACGGGTCGCGCTGCCATTGGCAACCACCATCGGCAGACGGCGGCTGTCCTGGATGCGGTAGCGCGCACGGGCCTGCTCGATCCGCGCGGTCGCGGCGAGCAGATCCCGGTTGTTCTCCAGCGCATTGCCGATCAGGCCGACCAGCCGGGGGTCGGTGAACCATTCGCGATAGGACAGCTCGGATGCGACTACCTCCCCATCGGGCCGGTATTCGGGGTCGAACGCGGGCGCGGTCGCCGCTTCGGGCCGGACGTGCTCGGGCGCCATGCTGGCACACCCGGCCAGCGCGGTGGACAATAGTGCGAGAGCCATGAAGCGCTTCATCAGGCTTTCTCCCCTTCGGCCTCAGCGCCGGGTTTGCTGTCTTCCGGCTCGTCCAGATGCCCCGCGGCGTGCGGCTGCTTGCGGCTGATGTTCCGGCGGACCAGCAGGTAAAGCATCGGGATCAGGAAGATGCCCAGCACGGTCGCGGCGATCATGCCGCCCATCACCCCGGTGCCGACCGCGATACGGCTGGCGGCACCCGCGCCGCTTGCCAGCACCAGCGGGACCATCCCCATGGTAAAGGCGAGCGAGGTCATGATGATCGGCCGCAAACGCAGGCGTGCAGCCGCCTTGACGGCATCGATCCGGCGCAACCCACGCTGTTCTTCCTCGATCGCGAATTCGACGATCAGGATCGCGTTCTTGGCGGCGAGACCGATGATAGTGATCATCCCGACGTTGAAATAAACGTCCGCCGACAACCCGCGCAGCATCGAGAACAGCACCGCACCCAGCACACCCATCGGGACGATCAGTAGCACGGCGAGCGGCACCGCCCAGCTTTCGTACAGCGCAGCCAGCACCAGGAACACGACCACGACCGACAGGCCGAGCAGCAAGCCGATCTGCCCGCCTGCCTGCTTTTCCTCGTAGGAAATGCCGGTCCATTCGTAGCCGATGCCGGGCGGCAACTGGGCCGCCATCTCTTCCATTGCCGTCAGTGCAGCGCCAGAGGATTTGCCCGGTGCCGCCATGCCCGACAAGGTCATGGCGGGATAGCCGTTATAGCGCGACAGGCTGGCTGGCGAGGCCGACCAGTCCGCGCTGGCAAAGGCGCTGAAGGGCACCAGTTCGCCTTCCGCATTGGGAATGCGCAGCGCGAGCACGTCTTCGGGCGTCATGCGATAAGGCGCATCCGCCTGCACGAGGACTTGCAGCACGCGGCCATCGCGGTTGAAGTCGTTCGCATAGGCCGAGCCGAAGGTGATCGACAGCGCCGCATTCACATCGCTCAACGACAGGCCGAGCGCGCGCGCCTGCACGCGATCGATGTCGATCTCGACCTCGGGGCTTGGCCCTTGGTCCTCGGGCCGCAAGTTGGCGATCATCGGACTCTGCGATGCCATGCCGAGCAACTGATCGCGCGCAGCGGTCAACGCTTCACGGCCAAGCCCGCCGCGGTCCTGCAGTTTGAGAGTGAAGCCACTCGCCTCGCCCAGCGACTGAATCGCGGGCGGCTGGATCACGAAGGCGAGGGCGCCGTCGATCTGGCTGAACCGACCGGTCGCGTCGGCCAGCATTTCGCCCGCGCTGCTGCCTTTGCCGGTTCGTTCGCCCCACGGCTCGAAGGAGGAGAACATGATTGCATTGTTCTGCCCCTGACCGAAGAAGCTGAACCCGCGCACGACCACCAGGTCTGCCACCTCTTCGCGCGCCATCCAGTAATCCGTGACCTGTTCGAGCGACTCGTCGAGGCGTTCCGTGGTGGCACCCGGAGGCGCTTGAACGGCCGTGATCAGGTACCCCTGATCCTCGGTCGGCAGGAAGGCGGTGGGAAGCCGCATGAACAACAGCACCGTAACCAGGCCGAGCGCGAGGAACACGGCGAAGGCTCGCCAAGGGCGCGACAGGATGCGATCATTCGTGCGCCCGTACTTTTCACGCATCCGCGCGAACCAGCGATTGAACCCGGCGAAGAAGCGCGCGGCCTTGCCCCGCGCGCGCGCCAGACGTCCACGCCAGCCGGGCTGCGCCTCGGCCTCTTCGTCGATCTCGACCTCAGCCTCGTCGTCATGACCCTTGGTAATCGGTTTCAGGAAGGTCGCGCACAGCGCGGGGGTGAGCGACAGGGCGAGGAACGCGGAGAAGAAGATCGCGATAGCAAGCGTCACGGAGAACTGGCGATAGATTCCGCCCGTCGACCCGGGGAAGAATGCCATCGGGAGAAACACTGCGACCAGTACCAGCGTGATGCCGATGATCGCGCCGCTGATCTGCCCCATCGCCTTGCGCGTGGCCTGCACCGGCGGCAGGCCTTCCTCGCGCATGATCCGCTCGACATTCTCGATCACCACGATCGCGTCATCGACCAGAATACCGATCGCCAGCACCATGCCGAACAGCGACAGCACGTTGATCGAGAAGCCGAACAGCCACAGGCCCAGGCATGCCCCGGCGAGCGCAATCGGCACGACCAGCGTCGGGATCAGCGTCGCACGCCAGTTCTGCAGGAACAGGAACATGACGAGGAACACGAGGAACATCGCCTCGACCAGCGTCTTCACCACTTCCTCGACCGATGCCTCGACGAAGGGCGTGGTGTCGTAGGGGATCGACCAGGTGACATCGCCCGGCAGGCTTCCCTGGATTTCCTCCAGACGTTCCTTCACGCCTTCAGCCGCCGCAAGGGCATTGGCACCGGTCGCGAGCTGGACCGCCATCCCCGCCATCGGCTTGCCGTTGAGGGTGGTCGACGTGGCATAGCTCTGCGCACCGATCTCGACCCGCGCGACTTCGCCCAGCCGCACCACCGCAGCCCCATTGCTGGCGCGCAAAATGATGTTCTCGAACTCTTCGGGCGTCGTAAAGCGGCCATCGGTGGAGATCGTCGCGGTGATTTCTTGTTCGCCACTGACCGGCTGCGCACCGATCGAACCGCCTGCGGTCTGCGCGTTCTGTTCGCGGATCGCGGCGAGAACCGCGCTGGGGGAGAGGTTGTAGGAAGCGAGCGCGTCGGGATCGAGCCAGATACGCATGGCATATTGCGATCCGAACAACTGCACGTCGCCCACGCCGGGCACACGCCGCAACTCGTCGATCACCTGCGTTGAGGCGATGTTGCCGAGATCGGTCGTGTCGTAAGCGCCGCCCTTGGACGTCAGGGCAACGATCAGCAGGAATCCATCGTTCGCCTGCCGCACGGTGATACCTTGTCGGCGAACCTCTTCGGGCAGCCGCGCTTCAACCGTGCTCAACCGGTTCTGAACCTCGGTCTGCGCGATATCGATGTCGGTCCCCGCTTCGAAGGTCAGCGTGATGCTCGCGGTGCCGTTCGAAAGGCTGGACGAGGACATGTAGAGAAAGCCCTCGACCCCGTTGAGCTGCTGCTCGATCACCTGGGTGACGTTTTCCTCCAGCGTCTCGGCATCGGCGCCGGGATAGACCAGGCTGATGGCGAGCGATGGCGGAGCGACATCGGGATATTGCTCGATGGGGAGCGCGCGCAGGGCCATGAAGCCCGCAAGCAGAATGCCGAGCGAGACGACCCAGGCGAAGATGGGCCGGTCGATGAAGAAGCGTGCCATGATTTACTCGGCTCCGCTGGTGCGTGCGGTCTGCTTGTCGGCAGGTTTCTTGGCTGCGGGCGTCTTGCCGGCCGTTTTCTGACCTGTCGGAGCGTTGGCAATCTTTACCGGCGCGCCGGGGCGGATCTTCTGCAGGTTGCTGACGATCACCTTGTCACCCGGCTTCAGACCGCTTTCGACGATCCAGTTGCCGTCCACCATCGCACCCAGCTTGATCGGGCGCATGGCAGCCTGCCCCTGCTTGTCGACGACATAAACCGTGCCGCCTTCCTTGGTCAGAGATACGGCGCGCTGTGGCACGGTGAGGCCGTTTTCGATCTGGCCAGCATAGATTTGCGCACGGACGAATTCGCCGGGCAGCAACAGACGTTCGGGATTGGGGAATTCGGCGCGCAGTTCGACCGTGCCGGTCTGCTGGTCGACCGAGAATGCGAGGAAGTCGATATAACCGGGGATCGGATATTCGGTGCCGTCCGAGAAACTCAGCCGCACCTCGATCTGGTCGTTATCGTCGAGGTCCACGTCGCCGGCGGAGATCGCACGGCGCAGCTTCAGGACCTCGCTCGCGGCCTGCGCGAAGCTGACATATACGGGCGAAATCTGTTCGATTGTCGTCATCAGCGTGCCCTCGCCCTGACTGACGAGCGCGCCTTCGGTCACTGCCGCACGGCCCGCACGCCCCGAAATCGGCGCACGCACGGTGGTGTAACCGAGCTGGAGCGAGGATGCCTGGAGCTGGGCGCGAATCTGCGCGACGTTGGCTTCGGCCTCACGCGCTGCGGCAAGCGCGGCATCGTATTCCTGTCCGCTGATCGCGTTCTCCTCCACCAGCGGGCGATAGCGGTCGACCACGGCGCGCGCATTGGCGGCTGTGGCCCTGGCGCGGGTCAGCGCGGCCTGCGTCTGCGCGTAGCTGGCGCGCAATTCGCGAGGGTCGATGCGGAACAATGGCTGGCCTGCCCGCACGTCGGTCCCTTCCTCGTACAGGCGTGCCTGCACGATGCCGGTAACGCGGGCACGCACCTCGGCAGTGCGCACCGGCTCCACCCGTCCGGGCAGTTCGATGACGTTCGGGACCGCCTGGCGAGCGACGGTGACCGTCTTGACCGGAACGGCCTGGGGTGCCGGGGGCTCTTCGCTGGACGAACATGCCGTGAGCAGAAAACAGGCAGCCAGGCCCGCAAGGATCGACTTCATGGGGGAAGCTTTCAGTCAGCTATTGTGCAGGTGCGAAGGTGTAATAGCGATTACACCCTTGCCCCGCAACCCGTAATGCTAGAGATTCGCAAATATGACCGACGTGCCCGAATTCTGCCGCCTGGATCGTCGAAAGCGGGCGATTATCGACGCTGCGCGGAGCCTTTTTGTCGAGCAAGGCTTCGAGCGCACGACCTTGGGCGAGATCGTCGAGCGGGCAGGAGGCTCCCTTGCGACAGTCTACAAGGTGTTCGGGAACAAGGACGGACTGCTGGACGCCGTCGTCTTCGAAAAGGCGGCCTCGGCTGAACTCATCATCCAGCATGCGTTCGCCCAGGGCGGCTCACCCAGCGAAGTGCTTCATCGCGTCGCGCAAGGTCTGCGTACGCATTTCCTCGACCCCGAAGTCGTCGCGCTGGTGCGGATCGTTATTGCACGCAGCGTTCAGGACGTGGACTTCGCGCGGAACTTTTTCGAACGCACCGCAAAACGGGACCACGCTTCGCTCAAGACGCTTTTCGCATATTGGCAGGATCTCGGCATTCCGATGACAGGCACGCCAGACATGCTGAGCGACATGTTCCTCGACCTGTTTTTCAGCGACGTCCACACCGATGCGATCAGCCACGGTGCCGGGCTGGACCCCTCCGCCGAACGCCTGCGCACGCGGATCGACTTCTTTATCCGGGGGGCGGGCCTGGAGACCGAGCAGGTTCCGCAGGCCAGTGCTTGACGAATGCGTAGGGGAGCACCCCTCGAGGACGCTTTCCACCCGATAGGCCCCAGCGAGGATTCCTTCGCCGGGGCCGTCATCGGGAATTCTTCAGGCGGAAAGCCCGTTCGCTCGCGGCGCTTCCATCGCAGCCGGAAGATTGATCTGCGGGCGCCGCTCTTCTTTCCGGTCGGCCGGTCGCGAAACCGTGATGCTCGCATTATGCGGCTGGTGCATGGCCGGAACAATGCCGGCGGTGGGCGCCGGTGTCGCGGGACGCTGTGCCGGAGCGCGATCCTGCAATACGCCGGCCTCTTCGGCGAGCATTGCGAAGCGGGGATCGGTACGGACGATCAAGCCCATTAGATCGAGAACTGGCGGCGTTTGCCCCGGACAAACAAAAAGCGGCCGCCGGTTAGAACCGGCGACCGCCTTTCTTAGTCGTTACAGGATCGTCAGAAGGCGATCTGGACGGTGATCTGGCCCGAGTGATCTTGCCACTCGCTGCCGATGTGGCCCGCATAGCCGGCACTGGCGGTGACGGGGCCATCGCCCAGTTCCAGACCCAGCAGCACCTCTGCGGCGTCCTTCTCGATCATCGGACCGAAGGTGGTGAAGCTGGACGAGCCCGCGAAGGCAAAGGTGTTCGCGGTGTCGCGATCGCCCCATGCATGTCGCCAGCTGGCCGAAGCCATCGGACGAACCTTCGCACCAACGCCTTCCAGCTTGAACCCGATCGAGCCGTAGGTGACGTCGCGCTCGGTGGCGGCAGTGGTCAGCGCCAGCGCCCCTCCGGTTTCACTGAACCCGTCGACCTCGGTACGCACGTAGCTCAGGCCTGCCGTAGGCCCAACCGCGAGCGATCCGCCGATCGGGAACAGGAGATCGACCTGGCCATAGGCCATCAGGCTGGTCGCATCGTAGGTCGCCATCAGGCTGTTATCGATCACCCCGAGAGCCGCGCGACGCTGAGTTTCGACGTCGTGCCACGTGTAGCTTGCGCCGATCTTGGCCGAGAGGCCCTTGCCATTGTCGAAGCCGGCCTGCCCGATGAGGAAGGTCGAGGTCGCATCCGCAGTGCCGTTCTGTTCGAACCTGTCGTCCGTCACGCCGCCACCGATGCGGGCCTCGAAGCCGCCACCGCCAATGCCGAGGCCGCCCATCAAGCCAACGGTCCGGGTTTTGAGATCGGTCGTGTTCGAGGTTGCATCGGCACCCCCGAAGCTGCCGATCATCGAACCCCAACCGAACGCGCCGTTCGCCCGTGCGGACGGTGCCTGCAGCATCTGACGACGCAGGGTCTGGTTGGTTTCAACGAGGGCAGAGGACACGGCCGGGTGCAACTCGCCGGTCGCAGACTGGAAGCCGGTCTGCGCGCTGGTGTCGGTCAGCAGGAGAACTTCCTCGAACACCGCATTGCCGACGCCGAGCGATTCGAGCGCAGCCGCAACGTTTTTCTGGTTCACGTTCGCGCCCACTGCAGCGAAGTCGATATCGTTGCGTGCAAGCGTAAGCGTGACGTCCGTGCCGGAGTAGCTGAGCGACGGGGTCAGGAAGGCGAGATTGCTGGTGACGGACCCAAAGGTGCCGTTCAGCCCGCCAGCTGCGCTCAGGATCGTGTAGTCGGTGCTACCGCCATAGCGGCCGTTTGCCGCCAGAACGCTGACCGTCGCACCGCCCAGCGTGGCGGTGCCGGTTACGTTGGCACGGTCGTTCTGGCCGGCAGCGTTGACTTCGACCTCGTAGACCGACGTGGCATCGAGAACGAGATTGCCTGCAACCGTGATGGTGTCGATCGAGTTACCCGGCGCGAAAGTGCCGCCGTTGATCGTGACCGGTCCCAGCGTCCCGTTGCCGCCCAGCGTGCCGCCCGAGTTGATGACGAAGGTGGCGTTGGAATAGTTGCCGTTTACCGACAGCGTACCGCCCGAAACCGATGCCTCACCCACGTAATTCGGCGAGTCCCCTTGCAGCTTCAGATCGCCCGTACCGGTCTTGGTGAAAGAGCCGGTGCCCTGCAGCGAGCCGGTGAAGGTCGTGTTGCCGTCCTGGGCAACCGTGACCGAAGTGTTGCCAAGGACAAGCGTACCGCCGCTGCCGGTCAGGCCGCCAAGGGTGGCGCTGCCGCCTGAAACCTGGCTGAGGTCGAAGGTTGCCCCGCTCGACAGGTCGATGGTGGCTTCGGGATCGATGGTACCCGACAGACCGATTACACCGTTGAGGACTGTGGTAGTGCCGGTGAAGCCGTAGGCGCCGCCAAAATATAGCGTCCCTTCGCCATCCTTCACCAGCGAGCCCGAGCCGTTGAAATCGCCCAGCATTTCGTAATCGTCGCTGCGATTGAACACGAAGGTGCCGTTGTTGGTCAGGTTGCCGGTGTAGTCGCCGTCGGTCCCGCCGGTCCCCAGCTGGAACGTGCCGTCGCCGGAGGTCGTGATATCGCCGTCGTACTCGGTGGTGAGCAGCAGCGTGCCATTCTCCACGAAAGTGCCGCCGGTGTACTGAAGACCGGTCGCATCGTCGACCAGCAGGGTCGCCGGGCCCGAGAGGACGACCGAACCGGCGCCGGCGATCGTCAGTCCGGTAAGTTCGCCAGCTTCGGTATCGCTCGTCAGATCAAGATTCAGCGTACCATCGAGTTCGACCACGGGCGCGGCTACAGCGAGATAGCCGTCGACCTGTGCAACGATGAGCTCGGCTCCCTCTTCGATTTCGATGAAATCGTAAAGCGAGTTGCCCGTTTCTGCACGCCAGGTCCCGGTGTCTACGTTGAGGCCCTCGACGTTGACTGACGCTGCCACTTGGCCGATCGCGCCCTCTTCTGCTTCATCATTGAAGTCGAGCGTCAGGCGGTCTTCCCCCTCGCCCAGATCGACGACGCCGTTGACGACCGAACGCTCGGTCAGTTCGAGGGTGTCCGACCCCGCGCCGGTATAGACGGCAAAGCCGCTCGTGCCGGTAAGGGTGCCGTCATTGAGCATATAGACGTCGGCGAACAGACCGCTCTGTGTCGGGTTGGAGTAGACCGCGGCGCTGCCAGAGATCGAACCCTCGTTGCGAATATAGACGGTGTCGGAAAAGCCTGGCGAACTGTTGGTGATTGCGATTGCCGCGCGCGCCGCCGTGATGCTGCCACCTTCGGACACGGTGATATCCGACGTTTGGGCGAAGCTCGACACGCCGATGCCGGTTGTCGAGCTGAGCGACCCGTTGACGGTCATCATGGCGGTTCCGCCAACGCTGCGCAGGTTGACCGCATTGCCCCCGATCGACACGTCGCCATCGATGGTCAGATCGACATTGGTGGCCGACGCGTAAATGCCGACAGACGTCTCACCGGTGGCGGTGATGTCATCCACCCGCACCACCGCGGACCCGCCATTATTGGCGATGGCGTAGAGAGCTGCGCCATCATTGCCGGACATCTCGATCGCCTGGCTGTCGATGTTGACCGTACCGCCTGGCGCATTGCTCAATCCGTAGACAGCAACCCCATTATCCCCGGAGGTCCGGGCGAGGGCGCTGTTAATCGAGACATTTTTGCCGATACCGACAACCGCGCTGCCACCGTAACCGGCAGTCGAAGCATCCTGGCTGGTAATGGTTACGTCGCCGCTGTTGGATTGCGCAAAGACCGCATCGGCGGTGTAATTGCCAAAAATGCCCTCTGCGGTGAGCGTGGTGGTGCCCGCATCCACCGTGATGTTGCCCGAGCCGCTGCGCGCCACAACGCCGGAACCGCTCATGCCGTTGGAGATCAGCGTGTCGCTGGTCACCGTGACGTCGCCGCTCCCGCCGAGAATGAAGATGCCTGAAGAATCGGCAGCCTCGTAGGTAAGCGAACCCGAGGTGACGTCGATCGGTCCATCGCTCTGCGCGTAGATGCCGAAGCGGTGGTCGCCCGACACGGTCGCATCGGCGCTGTCGATCATGATCGCTCCGTCGGTGATCGCGACGATACCACCCTGGCCCTTGCGGAAACCGGTGGTTTCGTCCGCGCCTGGATCCGCCCCTTCTCCGGAAAGGACGACCGAGTTGGATGTGATCGAGATGTCGCCGGTGGCAGTCGCGTAGATGGCGCTGCCGGTTCCTGCAGAAGCGGCTGCGGTGCCAGCGTTAGCGATGGTCACTCCGCTCTGGCCTGCAGCCAGGAGGCCGTGATCCACGCCCGTGCTGGTCGTGCCCTCAGCGGTCGTGATGTTGGCCACGTCGCCGCTCGCATAGACAGCGTAGCTCAACCGGCCGTTGTCGTAGTTCCCGCCTGCAGCAATATCGCCCTGTACGTCGACGCTGGCGACATCGGTCGCATCGGCGAGCACGCCGAAGCGACCGGCAGTGATCGCCCCGGTGGTGATGGTCACATCCCCGTCGAAGGTCGATCCGATCACGCCCGAACCGTTGAGACCGGCGACTGCCGTGCCCGAATTGATCGTGATGTCGCCGGCATCGCTGCCGCCGTAGATTCCCGAACCCAGGTCCGAAACAACGTCCGTGCTGGTGATCGTGACGTCGCCGGAACGGGTGCCGGCATACAGCGCCTGCGAAAGTTCGCCGTGCGAGATGGTGGTCTCCGCAGTGATCGAGATATCGCTTGCCGAAAGAGCCACGATGCCACTGGCAGCAAACCCGTAAACTTCGCTCAGCCCGCTATCGATCGTGATGGCACCACCGGTGTTGGCAAAGATACCTTCGGCGAACAGTTCAGCCTCGACATTGCCGCCGCCCTCTGCGGTGTTGATCAGGCTTTCGCTCGTAATCGAAACGTCGCCGGACTGGCTGATCGCCTCGATACCCTTCGCCGAAACGCCGTCGTTGACGATCGAACCGCTTTCGATCGAGATCGCACCGCTATCGGTCTGCGCCCGGATGGTCGAGAATTCGTCCGCCTCGTGGGTGATCGTTCCGCTGGTGACGGAGATACTGCCCTCACCATTGGTGTCGGCCGCAATACCGTAGCGTTGCTGACCGCCAACTTCGATGCTGTTCGAAGCGATCGAAATGTCGCCCCCCATCAGGCTGGCCGCGTTGATGCCGCCGGACTTGAACTGGCCCGAAGGCGCAGTAGCCCCTTCGACCGTGACGATGTTGGAGACGATCGTGACATCGTCACGGGCGGTGACGCCGATCCCGCTCTCGGTATTGCCGAGCCCGACAACAGTGCCATCGTTGGTGACGCTGGCGCTGCCGCCGAGGGCTCCGCCCGCAATCACCGAGGTCCCGTTTCCGGTTATGGTCGTATCGGCTGCGGTGGTCACCGTGAAGCCGCCCTGGCTGGATATGCTGATCGCGTTGCCAGACGTTCCGGTGACGTCACCGGTGGTATTGATGGCAATGTCTGCGCCGTTGGGCGTTTCCGCGCGGATGCCCCGGGCACCAGTTACGGTGCCTGCGTTGATCGTGACGGCCGTAGCGCCCGACTCGGCCGTGCTCCGGCCCAGAACGGCGAAGGAGTTGCCCGTTTGGGTCACATCGCCTGCATCGATGTTCAAAATGCCGCCGCCGGTCACATAAAGCGCAACAGCGTCGTTTTGCGCCGTAATCAGACCATTGTTCGTAACAGTCGCGTCGTTGCCCGCCTGGACGTTCACGGTGGACAGGTAGGTTCCGTTATTGTCGGCACTGTTGGGCGCGGTGCTGGACACCGTCGTACCTTCACCGATGGTGAGGTCGACGTTCAGGCCCCGCAGGTCGATCGCGGTGGTGTTGGTCGACGAGATGTCGCCCGTAGTCACCAGCTTGACGGTCCCCTCGCTCGAATTGCCATAAATTCCAACGCCGCCGACATTCACCTCACCCGAAGCAATGTCGACCCCGTTGCGTCCACGGGCGAAGATACCGAGCACTCCGGTTCCCGCACCTGTGATCGTCCCGCTCTCTACCGTCGCCACGCCGTTGTCTGCGATCGAGTCGATCCCGGCGCCGCGGACGCCAGTCATTTCGATCGAGCCGCTGATGACCAGTGCGTCGCCGTTATTGCTGCCAGCATACAGCACGACGCCCTGGTCCCCGCTGGTCGAGGCCGATCCGCTTTCGACTCGTGCGCCCTCACCGCCAATCGCGACGGCGACGGAACCATAGAGGGCGTCCGTGTGGCCCTCGTCGATCGATACATCCGCCATGCCGCCTGTGACGGCAACAAGACCGTCACCAGTCGAACCGCCAAAATCTCCTAGGTTGGTTCCGGCAAGGTTGACGCTTTCGGCTGAGAGGGAGATGTCACCTGTTTCGCTTTGTGCGATCACGCCAGCGGTGAAATCCCCAGCCAGATCGATCGTGCCGACATCGACATCGATGTCTCCCGACCCGCTTTGCGCGCGAACGGCGAAAACTTGTCCCGTCCCGGTCGAAGTGATCGAACCGAAGGTCGCGTCGATGGCCCCACCCGAGGTTTGAAGCGAAATGATATCCAGCGTATTATCGGGATCCGTCGAAGTCGCAGTCGTCGAATCCACATCGGCGGTGATGCCGCCCTCGTTGCTCTTGAGGACCAGCGCCTCGGGCGAGCCTTCCAGCGTTTCCGCAGTGTAATCAATCGCTTCGTCCTGGTCGATTACGACCGGCTCTGCGGCGAATGCCGAGGACGCGAAAGTGAGGGACATCGCCGTGGAGACCAGAAACCCCTTACGGAGGCTGGTGTGTACCGTCGCGGACGTAACCATTTTGCTGCTCGACATGAAGACTTTCCCTGACTTGTGCGGAAATACGGAACGAAATTAATCACTTAAGATCGCGCACATCGGCTCTCGGGCCGGCGCACGGGTAAATATCTGCTATTTCTGATTTAGGTTCGCTGGGCCCGATGGGCGACTACAGCGCCCAGAGGCGTTGGGTAGCGGCCCAACGCAAGACAACTCTACTTCGCAAGCTACGCCACCTCGAAAAGTGTACGCGCCCACAAGTCCTCTCTTGGGCAACTGATCATCCCCCCAGAATCACTGAAATTTTTTTATTGAGCCACCCCAAGTGGCACAACCCCCATTTGGGGTAGGTTTTCAGGTCTGGACATTTTTTTCTGACCAACGCACTTCACACCCACAACAGGGGGGATGTGACAGTGCCGACAAAGGCAATTGACGAAGCGTTACATCTGATTTCGCGAGCTGCGTTCGGGCTCGCCGCCTGGGATGAAGCGATGGCATCGTTCGCTGCGGCGACGGGCAGCCGAACCGGGCAGCTTATCGGGATCGGGACGCCCTCTGGCATCCAGTACAACGTCATGACCGAGACGGACCCGGCTGCATTGGCGACGTTCGTCGAGGTCGGCGGAGCCGATCCGCACATCAATTCGCGGATGCGGGTGGGTCTATTCGCGCCCGAGATGGTCGCCTTCGACGACCGTTCCCTTACGCCCGACCTCGATGCCTCGCGTTCACCGGATTTCGGCGCATGGATCACGGACAACCGGATGGGCTATTGCAAGCTCATCAACATCCGCAAGGACGAGAACCTGATCATCGGTGCCGGCGTCATACGCGATCCGGCGCAAGGCGAAATGTCGCGCGAACAGGAGAAGACCTTCGATCTGCTCGCGCTCGCCCTCCGCAATGCGGTGGATTTGCAGCTCGCGCTCGAAGGCGACCAGATCCAGCTGGTTGCGCAGAGTTTCGAAAGTCTCGCCAAGCCGATCTTCATCTGCAATGTCGGTGGGCAAATCGTGGCAATGTCTCCGCAGGCAGAGGCGATGCTCGCCGAGGGACACTGGCTGACAGTTCGGCATAACCGGCTTCTGCCTGCCTACGCGAAGGACGCCGGCCAATTCGAAAGCGCGTTCCAGCGCGCGGTCGATCCGCTGGGATCGGGCAGCAGCGTCGTCATTCACGATGCTGGCGGTGCGCCGATGCATGTCCTGCTTCGGCCCCTCCCTGTCACCGAGCGTCTGCGACTGACGCGTGCGGTCATCGTCGTGCCAAGCGTGGTGAGCGACCAGACCGAGCGGCTCGCCACGATCGCGCAGCAGGTGTTTGCCCTGACCAAGACCGAAAGCCGGATCGCGGCGCTGATCGCGCACGGCCAGTCGCCGAACGCCATCGCCAAGGCAACCGGCATCGCGCCCAGCACCGTGCGTTCACACCTCAAGCGCATCTTCGCCAAAACCGGCGTTCATGGGCAGGTTGAGCTTGGTTCGCTGCTAAACAGCCTGCGCTAGGTAACGCCATCCAGCAGGCGGGTTGCCGCCGCGCGGACCATTGACCGGCGCATGGGCATGTCGCGCCAAAGCGGATTTTCGCGGTCGCGGCCGGACGGGTTCACATAAAGGACCCCTCGGCTATGCACGAAGTGCCCCGCGCGCTACCGCAGTGGCATGGAAATGCAGGACCTCTTGTTGCGCTATTTCGGCACCGTGGATCTGGCAGAGGTAGACCCCGGTGCGTTTCCCGCAGGGATCGATCGAATGCTGGTCGACTTTGGTCTGGAGCGCGACCGGGGTCGGCGCTTCGCGCTCTGGACGCTGCTCTACATGCTCGACTCGGCCCCCGATCTCGATGTCGCCTTCGAAGACCCTGCCGACAGGGATGCTGCCCGCAACATGATGGACATGATCGCTGCCGCCAAACCCGATTGAAGGGGTGAGGATGCGAAGCGCCAGATTACTCTGCGAATGAGCCCGGCTTTCCCGGCAAAGCCGGGCCGCCCGTCGTCACCGATCGGGCGGCCCGAAATCGCCCGCCTCTGGGCGGACGGGCGATGATCTGACCCTGAAGGGACTTGGTCAGAAGCGGATACGTGCGTGCATTTCCACGGTGCCCTGAGTGACGCGCTCTCCAACGCGCGCGCTTGCGCTTGCACCGATTTCGAAGCGATCGTTCGGCCGCACGTCGAAGCCTGCGCCGACGACACCTACCGTCTCCTCAAGCGGAGCACCGATGATCCGGAACGAACCCATGTCGCCCGCAGCACCGGCAAACTTCATGTCGCTGACCGCGCCCCGGTCGCCCCAGTAGCGCTCGACCCCGCCAGCGAGGTACGGCTCGAACGTCCCTCCCCCGACAGGGGTTACCGTGCTCAGGCGCAGTTGTGCGGTGCCGTAGGTGACATTGCGCGTTTCTTTCGACACCTGCAGGTTCAGGGGGGCCGCCCCGGTTTCATCAAAACCGTCGCGCTTGATGCGGATGTTGGCCACACCCACCATCGGCGCGAGGACGAGGCCCCCGCCAACCGGCGCACGATAACCCGCAAAGCCGCCAAGCGTGCGCCCCTCCATGTCGATTTGCGCCTGTGCAATGAGCGGCGAGCTGTTGGCCGCAGCGACCGAACGCGTGCTGTCGACGTCGCTCTTCTGATAGGCGCCGAACAGCCCCGCGAAGGCTGCCTCGCCCTCGTAACCCAGGTAGCCACCAACATGCACTGACTCACCCTGCATGCTCGCCCCGAGCGACCGGACGTCGTAGCTGCCGTCGGTGTAGCCACCGGCGACGCCTACCTTGAACACGCCGTAGCGCGCCTCGATACCACCGGCGAAACCGCTGGCGTCGGTGCGCAGGTCGCGCGTCACCGCGTCTCCATCGAGCTGCGTGGCACCGCCGAAGCCCTGCATCCACATCGAGACCGAGGCGATGTCCGGTGCGGACAGGGCATTCGCCTCGCCCGCCCGAACCGGTGCCAGCGAGCGGGCTTGCGTGGGACCATTCGTGTCGGCCTTCATCAGTGCCTTGGAGTAAATGCGCTGGGTCAGTAGGTCGGCGAAACGCTGGCCTTCGATGAAGGCGGCAGTCGTTGCGCTGGTCAGGCTTTCGCCCCCCATACTATCGAACGCGCGCAGCTGATCGGATTCCTCCAGATCGCTCAGCGGCAGGATCGCGTCGGAGAACGCATCACCAATATCCAGCTGTCCCTTGCTGAGCGTGGTCGCCACCGCGATCTGGTTGGGCGTCCGGCCCTCGCTTAGATTGGCGGCGAAGTCGTACGTCCGCCGCACTTCCAGCGCCACGCCATTTTCGACAAGATCGTAGCGCAGGCGCCAGAACAGCTGCGGCTCGCCCTCCATCTGCTCGAAGCTATCGCCATTGGCGAAGGTGCCGCTCAGGCTGTTGCCCTGCACGATCGCGTACCGCTGGACTGCCGGGAAGCTGGTGCGCGGGTCATCGCTGGCGATCGACACTTGCGTGCCCGAGATGGTGATCGCACCGCTGGCCAGCAGCATGTCGGCCCCGCCGCCGGATACTGGCGAGCGGAAGTCGAACAGCGCCGTTCCTCCGGTCAGGTCGATCGTCTGCGCAGTGATGACGCCTATCGGTGCATCCGCGATGCCCGGGGAGATCGTGCCACCCGTCATCGTAAGCGCGGATGCAAAACTTGCATTGCCCGACAGCATGCCGCCCGAAATGAGCGCTCCGCCACCGCTATTGCCGACGAACCGCAGCGTGCCGCCCTGCACTTTGAGATCGCCGGTCCAGCCCTGCTGGTCACCCAGCAGCGTGAACATGCCGCTGCCAGTCTTGGCCAGCGTCCCGGTGCCGGTGAGCAGCCCGCCGAAGCCCGAGTCGAGCCCGGTGCCGCCCAGCGTCAGTCGTCCCGCTCCCAGATCGAGCGAACCCATCCCGTAGAGCGCGGCAATCGTCTCGCTCGTCCCGGCAAGGTCGAACGTTGCGTTCTCGTCGACCTGCACACTCGCGCTATCGGTGAGCCGCTCGTTCGCCCCGAGGCGAAGCGTGCCTGCGCCGATTGCGACGATGTCTGCCGCCGACGTCCCGCCGAGTACGGACGTGCCGCCGGTCTGGAAAAGCGCACCCGTGCCGAGGTTGGCATCCACCTGCGCGTCGGCAAGCTGGTATTGAGCTGCGCTCAGCGTCCCCGAACCCGCCAGGACGCCATCGACCAGCTGGACCATGCCAACGGTATCGGAATGACCTTGCAGATCAAGCGTCGCGCTTTGAACCGCCACCGCCGTGTCGTCCGCAAGGACATTGTCCGCGCCGAGGATCAGGGCACCGTCCGTCACCCCGGTGATGCCGGTATAGGTGTTTGCGCCGGTGAGGGTCAGCGTGCCCGCCCCGGCCTTCACGAAGTCGCCGGTGCCCGAGATGACGCCGCCGAAGGTCGTATCGTCGCCGTTGACGCCGGCGATCAGGCTATTGCCGCCAAGTGCGACAGTGGTGGCCGCTCCGCCGTCGAGGGCGCCGATCGCTTCGTCGTCGGCGATTTCGAACCGCGCATCCCCACGCAGGATGACGGCGGAAGCGTTCGAAACCGCCGCGCCGCCGCTCGCGCGCAGCGTTCCGTCGAGGACCGCAATGGTGCCGGTCAGACCCTCGTTATTGCCTGCCAGCTCGAGCGTGCCCGCGCCATCGACGATCAGGCCCGTTGTCGGGGACACACCCGCGATTCCAGCCTCGATCCGCGCGGTGTTGTTCGCATCCGCCACCGTGATCGTGCTGGCGATGCCGCCCTCGCTGCTGGCAATGCCTGCAAAGACGTTCGCAGCGGAGCCGTTCGCGCCCAGAACTGGCGTAGCGCCGTCACCGGCGTCGGCGATGACGTATCCGTTCTCGTCGAAGCGCATCGCGCCGAAGCCGATATAGCCCGCGCCGTCATCGACCGAGACCGTGCCGGCCGTTCCGCCGAAGACCGCGGTGACCGGAGGGTTGGCAGTTCCCTGCCACGAATTGTTCAAAGTGCCGGTCGCGACGGTCCAGTTCGTCCCGCCGGGTGCATTGGTCCAGACGCCGGAACCGCCATCGATGGCTCCATTGCCTGCGTTCGCGCTGCCATCCCAGTACTGGGTCGAGAGGAAGCCGACCTGCACATTGAGGAACTGCCCGCCGCCGGTCGTGTAGATCCGCGAGCCCTCTGCCGCGTTGACGAGGTCGTAGTCGCCGATTGCGATACTGCCCGCACCGCCTGTGTTGACGAGGCGATAGGTGCCCGCGCCCGCGTTGTTGAGGTCGAGCGTGCCGCCGTCGATGACCACGCTGCCCGCGGCAATCAGGTCGTTGTCCGCGCCGCCGATAACATCCGCAGTAACAAGATCGTAGCTGGCCGTTCCGCCAAGCCCGAACACCCCGCCAATGTCGAGCGTCGCCGCACTACCCACGGTTCCGGGGGCGAAGGTGGCATCGGCGAGGATCGTCACGTCGCCGCCAAAGCTGCCCGCGCCGGTCACGGTGCCGCCGCTCGCGATGAGGTCGCCGGTTACGGCACCATTGTTCGTCAGCATTCCGGCCGACTGCTCCAGCCTGGCCGCGAGAGTGCCGCCGAGCAGGATCTCGCCGCTATTGGCGACCAGGTCAGCCGCCAGCGTGCGGCCCTCCGCAATCGTCAGCCCAGCGTCGCCGCCTGCGCCGGACGATGCGTTGAGCAGCGTACCGACCCCGGCGAGGTTGCCCCCCATGACGGACAGTACCGCAGTGCCGAGGTTGCGGATGTCCGACCCGTTCGATGCAAGATCGCCGGTGACGGTGAACCGCCCAGCCCCTTGGTTGGAAATCGTAGCGTTCGCAGCGCCCTGTGCGTTGAACGTTCCTTCGTTGACGACCGCACCGCTCAGGGTGCCGCTCGACGAAAGGTTCGCTCCGGCGAGGTTGCTGACGCTCCCCGAAACAATACTGGTCGTATCCAGGATCGCGGTACCTTCGTTGACGAGGCTGGCCAGCGTGCCGCTGTTGTCGAGCGTGCCGGTATTGCCAACGTCGCCTGCGATGCCGCTGTTGGTAAAAGCTGCGCGGTTGATCACGGCTGAAACCGTGCCGCTGTTCGCGAGCGTACCCGCCTGCACGTCGATCGTGCCTGCATAGGTGTTTGCGGCCGTCAGGCTGAGGGTGCCGCTTCCGATCTTGGCCAGCGTACCGCCGCCGGAAACTACGCCGTCCTGCGTGACGCTGTTTGCGCCGGTATCGAAAGCGACGGTGCCGTCGAGAGCCACCGCGTTGGCAATGGTGAGATCGGCGACGAAACCGATTGCTGTCCCGTCTTCCGCGCTAAGCGTACCCGTTCCCAGCGCCTTGTCGCTGCCCAGCACCAGCGCGCCGTCTTCCAGGCTGGTTCCGCCGGTGTAGCTGTTGTCGCCCGACAGGACGAGCGTGCCGAGATCGGTTTTGATCAGGCGGGTCGCCCCCGCGATGTCGGCCGCGATGGTGGTGGTAACGTTCGCACCGCTTGCGGTGCCATCACCCACGCGGATGATCGATTCCGCACTACCGGTCAGCGTCAGCGTGTCGCCACCGATGACGTAGCCATCGGTCACGAACTGCGCGCCCGAAGCGGTCACATCGCCGAGCGAGGTATCGATGCTGACCGTCCCCGCCGCGCCCTGGAAGATGGCGTAGGTACCGTCATCATATGCGCCGTTGGAGGCACCGTTCGCCCCGGTCCAGTTGAGGTTGCCCGTGCTGTTCTGCCAGACGCCGTCGCCGCCGTCGATCGTGCCGTTGCTGGCTCCCGCAGCGCCATCCCAGAAGCCGAAGGTCATCCCGGTGGTGTTGATCAGGTTGACCTGGTTCGCGACCGAGGTCTGGATGTACAGGTTGGCTGTCGGCGCCGACCCGAGCATGAGGCCGTTGTCGGTCAGCGCGCCGTCGTAATTGAACACGCGGTAGACGCCGGCTCCGAAAGTGCCGCCCGCCGTCCTGCTGACGTTGAGCGTGCCGTCGAGCGTCAGGTCGCCACCCACATTGACCAGATCGTTAAGCGAACCGCCCGCGACTCCGGCCTCTCCGAATTCGAAGTTGAGGATCGAACCGCCCGAAAGCGCCAGGTTGCCGTCGATGGTCAGGGTGCCCGGGCTGGTGCCCGGGTTGAGCGAGGCGCCATCGGCCAGCGTGACATCGCCGCCGATCGTACCATTTCCTCCCAGCGTCGCGCCACCGAACACGCTCGTCTGACCGGTCGCAGCGCTCTGGTCGCCGTTTACCAGCAGGGTGCCCGCAAGAACGTCCGTGCCGCCAGTATAGCTGTTGGCACCTGCCAGGGTGAGCGTGCCAGTGCCGGTCTTCGCAAGCGTGCCGGTCCCCGAAACTACGCCGTTTTGAATGACGCTGTTTGCGTCTGTGTCGAGTGCCACGGCACCGCTCAAGCCAATCGCGTTACCGAGGGTGCGGTCGCCGATGAAACCGATCGCAGTGCCGCCCGCCGCATTCAACGCACCCGTGCCGAGCGCAGCGTCGCTGCCGATGACGAGCGCGCCCGCGTCGAGGCTCGTGCCGCCGGTATAGCTGTTCTCGCCCGTCAGGGTGAAGGTTCCCCCGCCGACCTTGGTCAGCGCAAGGCTGGCACCGTCATATTGCGTCAGCGTGCCGGAAAACGTGGTGGAGCTGTTATCGCCACCGAGGGTGAGGCGACGGTCTCCGCCATAGGACGTCACTTGCCCGCTGCCCGTGAGCGAGCCGATAGTCTCGCCCGCCTGCGCTACATCTACAGTTGCGCCCGCGTTCACCGTCAGGCGCGCCATATCGCCGATGGTGCTGTCGCCGTCGCCCGCGCCCAGTTGCAGGGTGCCGCTCTTGACGATCACATCGCCGGTAAAGCTGTTGTTGCTCTCGAGCGAGACGAGACCCGCATCTACGATCAGTGAATGGGTGCCGATGGCAAGATCCGATCGGATCAGGGTCGTTCGCCCGGTAATCGTCAGGTCGTAATCGCCCGTGATCCCACCCAAGAGGGACAGCGCGGCATTGGACGCGATGGTCGTCGCATCGGTCAGGGTGAGCTGGCCGCCGACGGTATTGATCCCGCCATCGGCGCGCAGGGCTCCGCTGCCACCCACTCCGCTGCCAGCCAGCGTGATGTTCTCCTGCACATTAAGGCCGAACAACCCGGCCAGCGCCAGCGTCGCGCCGTTCTCCACGATCGTGCCGCCTGCCGTGGTGCCGAGAGCATCGTTGCTCGTCACCTTCAGCGTGCCGCCCGCAATCGTGGTTGTGCCGGAATAGGTATTGTTGCCGGTCACGGTGAAGGTGCCGGTGCCGTTCTTGGTGAGCGAGCCCGAGCCGGTCATCACGCCGCGCTGCGATGCGCTGGCGCCGGTTTGGTCGAAGCTCACCGCGCCGGTCAGATTCACCGCATTGTCGATTGCTACACCGTCGCCATACACCACCGTGGCGCCGTCTGCGGCACTCAGCGCCCCGCTGCCGAGTGCATTGTTGCTGCCCAACGCCAGCGCACCCTCAGAAAGCGTAGTGCCGCCGGTATAGAGGTTGGCACCCGATAATGTCAGCGTGCCCGTGCCCGTCTTGAGGAGTGAACCGGTGCCCGAAATCTGGCCCGACAGCGTGGATGCGCCGGCACTTTCGACGGTCGTCCTGCCACCAAGTCGCACGGTGTTCGCGATAGTGAGTCCGTCGGCCAGCGAAACGGTCGTGCCGCCAGCGGTCGCCAGCGAGCCCGTGCCGAGCCCGGCATTGTTCCTCAGCGTCAGCGTGCCGCCGCGCAGGCTCGTGCCGCCCTGGTAGGTGTTCCTGCCCGACAGAGTGACCGTGCCCGAACCGTCGAGCGTAAGAGCTCCCGTACCCGAGATCGTCCCGGAGATGTCGGCATTCCAGCCGAAATCGTCGATGATCGCCTGAGAGCCGTTAAGTGCGATGGTGCGCGAAGTGCCCCAATCGCCGAGCAGGCGCAGCGTGGTCTGTCCACCGGCAAAGGTCAACGCACCCGATGCCGCACCCAGCGACTCGTCACGTTCGATAGCAAGCGTGCCGTTGCCGATCGTCGTCCCACCGGAATAGCTGTTGAAGCCAGTCAAATTGAGATACCCGAAGCCAAGCTTCTGCACCGATCCCGAGCCCGAAATACGACCGTTCTGGAAGGCGTCGGCCCCGTCCACTGCGAAGTCGATTGCGCCGGTCAGTTCGATCGCGTTTGCGATGCTGACGATGCCGGTAAGGCTGCGATATTCGATTTGTGTTCCATCGGCAGCGCTGAGCGTCCCCGTGCCGAGCGCATCGCTGCTGCCCAGTACGAGGGTGCCGTTGGCGAGGCTGGTGCCACCGGTATAGGTGTTGTCGCCGGAGAGGACGAGCGTTCCCAGATCGGTCTTCACGAGCTGCGTCGCGCCCGCGATGTCAGCCGCGATAGTCGCGTTGACGCCCGCGCCGCCTGCGGTGCCGTCGCCCACGCGGATCGTCGATTGTGCGCCGCCTGTCAGCGTTAGTGTGTCGCCATCGATCACGTAGTCGTTGGTCACGAACTGCAGACCCGATGCGGTTACATCGCCCAGCGAAGTGTCGATGGAGACGTTGCCCGCCGCGCCCTGGAAGATCGCGAAGGTGCCATCGTCGTATGCGCCGTTGATGGCACCGTTCGCACCGGTCCAGTTCGCGTTGCCCGAACCACTCTGCCAGACACCGTCGCCGCCATCGATCGCATCGTTGTTCGCCCCTGCAGCTCCATCCCAGAAACCGAAGGTAAGGCCTGCTGCGTTGACCAGGTTGACCTGGTTCGCGACCGAGGTCTGCACGAACACGCTGTCGGTCGGCGTCGTACCCACGTCTAGGCCATTGTCGGTCAGTGTGCCGTCGTAGTTGAACACACGGTAGACGCCCGCCCCGAAGGTGCCGCCTGCCGAGGTGGTTACGTTGAGCGTGCCGTCGAGCGTCAGATCGCCGCCGACATTGACCAGATCGTTCAGCGAACCGCCCGCGACCCCTGCTTCGCCGAATTCGAAGTTGAGGATCGAGCCGCCCGACAGCGCCAGGTTGCCGTTGATGGTAAGCGTACCCGGGCTGGTGCCCGGATTGAGCGATGCACCATCGGCCAGCGTCACATCCCCGCCGAGAATGCCTTTGCCGCCTAGCGTCGCCCCCCCGAACACGCTCGTCAGGCCGGTCGCAGCGCTCTGGTCGCCGTTCACCAGCAGCGTGCCCGCCTGGACGTTCGTGCCGCCCGTGTAGGTGTTCCTCCCCGTCAGCGTCAGAATGCCTGTGCCGGTCTTGGTCAGACTGCTGTCGGCACCCTCGATAAGGCCGCTTTGCGTCGCAGAGCCGAGGCCCTGGTTCATAAAGACGCCGCCCGTCAGACCCACGAGGTTGCCGATCGTGACACCGTCCGCATAATCGACCGTCGAACCTGATCCGGCCAACAGCGTGCTGGTACCCAAAGCCGAATCGTTTGCCAGGGTAAGCGTGGCGTCCACCAGCCCCGTATTGCCGCTATAGGTATTGGCCCCCGACAGCTGCATGGTCCCGGAGCCCATGATGAGAACCATTCCGGCGCCCGAGATGCCGCCGTCCACCTGTGCATTCGTGCCACCGATATCGAGCGTCAGCCCACCCTGAAGATCGATCGCGTTCGACAGCGCGATGTCGGCTGCGCCGAAACCGATTGTTGCGTTGCGAGCGGTGATCGTCCCGGTGCCAAAGGCACTTTCGTTGCCGATGACGACGGTCCCGGCATTGAGCACCGTTCCGCCGGTGTAGGTGTTGTTGCCGGTCAGGGTGAGCGTGGCCCCGGCATCCATGGTCAGGGCGCCCGCCCCTATCTGCACATCGGATGCAATGTTCACATCGCCTCCGATTGCAAGGTCGTGGGCACCCGAAACACCGCCGTTCAGCGTGAGCGTGCCGGAGTAGGAAGCGATCGTGGATGCTGCGTCGAGCGTGATCGAACCGTCGATGCCGACTTGCCCGCCTCTCTGTTGCAGCGCGCCGAGGCCGAGCACACCCGTGCCGGAGAGATGGAGCGATTCGGCAAGGTCGAACGCGCCATTCAGAGCAAGCGAGGCACCGTCGCGCACGATCGTGCCACCGTCCGTGCTACCGAGCGCGGATGCGCTGGTTGCGGTCAGGGTGCCTTCGGCAACCACGGTATTGCCATAATAGGTGCTCGCCCCTGACAGGACCAGATTGCCCGCGCCCGTCTTCGTGAGAGAACCTGTATCGAACTGGGTGATCCCCCCAGCGAAACTTGCGTCGCCCGCGGACTGGTCGAACACGATATCGCCCGTAAATTCGAGATCGTTGTTCAGGTCCACAGCGTTCGCGAAGCTGATGGTGGTCGCGTTGTTGGCGAACATGTCGCCGGTTCCGACAGCCGACCTGTTCGTCAACACGAGCCTGCCGCCGTACAGGTACGTGCCACCAGAATGGGTGTTGGTGCCCGACAGCGTGACGGTGCCCGGTCCGAACAGCGCAAGCACGCCACCACCTGTGATCGTGCCGGCGATATCGGCATCGTAGCCGAAGTTATCGATCTTGGCGCTCACCGCGTTGATGTTGATCGCGCGCGAGGTGTTCCAATAGCCACGCAACTGCAAAGTGGCATTATCAAAGCCTGAGAAGGTAAGCGCACTCGATGCAGCGCCCAGCGATGCGTCGGATCCGATTGCAAGCACGCCGCTGCTGATCCGTGTCCCGCCGGTATAGGTGTTCGCGCCGTCGAGCAGCAGCAGGCCGGTACCGACCTTGTTCAGGATCCCGTCGCCCGAAATCAGCCCGGTCTGTTCGGAAGTACCAGTGGTGGGACTGAGCTCGACGACGCCGTTCAGTGCGATCGCGTTGCCGATCGTTACGCCGTTCGCATATTCGATCAGCGTGCTGTCGGAAGCGGTCAGCGACCCCGAGCCTAACGCGCCATCGTTCGCAAGGCGCAGCCCGCCCGAGGTGAGAAAAGTACCCCCCTCGTAGGTATTCGCTCCCGAAAGGGTCAGCGTTCCGGTCGACTCCTTGGTGAGCGAGCCGCTCCCCGAGACGACCCCGCTCAGCGTGCCACCGGAGAAGTATGTTCCTACGCTGAGATTGCCGTTCAGCGTGACATCGTTTGCAAGATTCGCAGGGTTGTTGAAGGTCAGCCGGGTGCCATCGGCAGCGGTCAGCGTACCGGTACCGAGCGCGCGGTCGGACAGCACGAAAAGCCTGCCCGCATTGAGCAGCGTGCCTCCTGCGAAAGTGCTGTCTCCACCCAGGGTAAGGTTGCCGGTGCTGTTTTTCGTCAGCACGCCGGTGCCGATGTTCAGCCCGCCCTCGATTATGGTGCTGCCGCCTCCGGCGATCGCAAGGTCGTGATCGCCGGTGATACCACCGGTAATCCTGAACCCGGATACCTCCGACCCGATCGTCGCTGCATCGGCGAGCGTGATCGGTCCCGAAACCGTTGAGTTGAGGCGCGTTGCGCGCAGCGCGCCCGTGCCGCCCAGGCCTGCGCCCGAAATCGTGACGCCTTCGGTCAGGGTGGTCGCATCCAGAGTGAGCGACGCTCCATCCAGAACCCTCACGCCGCCGTCGGTCGTGCCCAGGGTTCCTGCGCTGACAAGCCTCAGGCTGCCGGCGGAGACCAGTGTCTCACCTGTGTAGTCGTTCGCGCCGGAAATGTTCAGCTCGCCGGACCCGGTCTTGGTAATCCCGCCAGTTCCAGAGATCGCATTCCTGAGTTCGGCAGTGCCCCCTTCCTGTTCGAAAGAGACCTGGCCGTTGAGTGTCATCGCACTCGTGATGCGCAGGTTGTTGCCGAAGGAAAGCAGCGTGCCGTCCGCAGCGGTCAGCGAGCCGGTGCCCAGCGCGCTGTTGTTGCCGAGGAAGAGCCCGCCCTGCGAGAGCGTCGTGCCGCCGGTATAGGTGTTGGCGACCGACAGCCGGATGGTCCCACCGCCGATTTTAGTGAGAGCGCCTGAGCCGGAAACGACGCCGCTTTGCGTCGCGGTGCCGAAGTCCATATTTGCGCGAACATTCCCGGAAATCTGAACCGCATTGCCGATATCATACCGGCCGTAGGTGATGGTCGTGGCATCGCTGGCGAACAGCCGGCCGGTGCTGAGTGCATCACTGCCGTAGATCCCCAGCGTGCCCTCGGTCAGGAATGTATCGCCGCCATAGGTATTGCCTTCGAGGAGATTGAGCGTGCCGGCACCCTTTTTGGTGAGGCTGCCCGCGCCCGATACGTAGCCGTACATGAGCGTACTGATATTGGCGTCGGTATCGATGCTACCCGACGCATCCAGTACGATGTCGTGATAAAGCGTGAATTCCGCTGTCGTCCGCAGCGTGCCGTTCGGGCCGGTGATGCGGATCGCTCCGCCCTCGTCCCCGAGCGCCTCATCGGAATTGATCGCGAGGGTGCCCTCGAAGATCTGCGTGCCGCCCGAATAGGTGTTCCTGCCGGTCAGCACGAGCGTGCCCGGATCGACCTTCACGATTGCAGCCGCGCCGCTGATGACGCCCGAAACGGTCGCTTCGCCGCTTCCTCCGCCGAAGACCAGATTGCCCGACGCATCGCCGGTCAATTCGATCGCGTTGGCGACGTTGATACCGTCGGCAAGGAGCAGACTCGTATCGTTCGCCGCCTGGAGCGTCCCCGTGCCCAGCGCAGTGGACGTCCCGAGAATGAGCGTGCCGCGCTCGAGAATCGTGCCGCCGCTATAGGTGTTATCGCCCGTCAGCGTCAGCGCGCCGCCACCGGTCTTGGTCAGCGACAGGACGCCGATGTTCTGTTCGCGCAACCGCCCGCAGAAGGTGGTCGACGCATTGTTGCCACCGACAGTCAGGCGCGCGATCCGTCCGCCGGTGAGGAACCCGTCGATGTAGACATCGCCGGTTCCTGAAAGCGAGCCGATCGTCTCTCCGCTCTGCGCCAGCCGCCAGGATGTACCTGTGCCAAGCGTGAGCGCGGCGGTATCGCCGATCGTGTTGTAAACGCTCCCGTCGTCCGCGCCAGAAGCCAGACGCCCGCCGTTGACGGTGACATTTCCGGTGAAGCTGTTGTCGCGTTCCAGCACCACGATGCCGGTACCGTTGATGGTCAGATCGCCATCGATCGCGAGGTCGGACATGATATCGACGATCGATGCCGCGTCGATGGTGAGATCGTGATTGCCGTCGATCCCACCTCTCAGTTCCATCGCCCATAGACCCGATCCAATCGTGGAATCGGCGGCCAGGGTCACGCGTCCGTTGAGTCTGGCGTACTGGTTGGAATTGCGCAGTGCCCCGGCGCCGTTCACGCCGGTGCCCGAAATCGTGATCGCTTCCGACGTCGTTACGCCCTGCAGGTCGAGCGTCGCGCCATCGGCGACGATGGTGTTGCCGACCGTGCTGCCGAGCGAGAAGTCGCTGGATACGGCCAGCGTGCCCTCGGCGACCGTCGTAACCCCGTCGTATGTCTGAATGCCCGCAAGCGTCAGGGCTCCGGTGCCGGTCTTGGTGATCCCGCCGGGCCCGGTGATGGCGCCCGAATGCGATGCGCTGCCACCGGACTGGTTCAGCGTGAGATTGCCATTGGGCACGATGTTGTTGGTGATGGAAATGCCATCGGCGAAATCGAGCGTCGTGCCGTCGGCGGCAGTCAGGCCATTGGTGCCCAGCGCGCTATTGGCACCGATGCGGATCGTTCCCGCGTCGAGCGAAGTCTCGCCGGTATAAGTGTTTGCGCCGGTGAGTTCGAGCGTGCCGGTGCCAGTTTTGGTGAGGCTGCCATTCCCGGACACGACGCCGGAGAAGGTGGCGGTGGTATCGGCATCCGTCTCGAATATGCCGCCGCCAGTCAGCGAGATATTGCGGGCGCTGCTGAGGTCGGCCAGCGTCCGTAGCGTTGCGTCCGCGCCGTCGAACGTCAGCGCGGCGGAATCCGCGCCCAGGACCCGATCCGCCGAAATGGCGAGCGTACCGCCCGCAATGGTGAACCCGCCCAGGAATGGGTTGTTCTGGAAGTTGGAGGCACGCGACAGCGTCATCGTGCCCGTACCGGTCTTGACCACCGACAGGGTGCCGCCCCCGGTGATGAATTCGCCGCCGAAGCTGGTGCTGGTGTTGTCTCCACCCAGCGTCAGCACACGGTCTCCATTCCCGGCGGAGATGAAGCCGCTGGAGCCGGCAAGCGAGCCGATAGTTTCGTCCTGGTAAAGCGTCAGCCGCACGAACCGGCCCGAAGCGGTCATCGTCAGACGCGCATTGTCGTCGATCGTGCTCGCGCCACCTGCCGCCAGTTCCAGCGTGCTGGAATTGATCCTGACGTCCCCGGTGAAGCTGTTGCCGGCGTAGAATGCCACGGTGATATTGTCGGCGATCACGTCGTTGTCGCCAATATCGAGATCGCTGCTGAAGGCGACCACACGCTGTAGGTTGCCGAGCCCGTTGAGCGTAAGATCGTAATCGCCGGTCACGCCCCCGCGGAAATTGATCCCGCCTTCGTTCACGACGACCCTGCTGTCACCCGTCAGCGTGACGAGGCCGTTGAGCGAGGTATCCCCGTTCTGCAGCCGAAGGGCCCCTGCCCCCGAAGCACCGGTGCCCGTGATGCTGATCGCGTCGGCGATGTTGAGAACCGGCGCATTGAACGCCAGCGTCGCCCCATCCTGTACGATGGTGCCGCCATCGGCCGTGCCCAGGGCGCCATTATTGGCAACGGTCAACGTGCCTTCGGAAACCGTGGTGGTGCCCGTATAGGTATTCGCGCCCGACAGCGTCAGACTGCCCGCGCCCGTCTTGGCAATGCCGGCCGCGCCCGAGATGACGCCTGCGATGGTAAGCGCGCCCTGACCGACCCCGATCACGGATTCCCCGGCGAGGGCAACTGCCCCTTCGATCCGCGAATTTCCGCGCAGATTTTGCAATGCGCCCGCGCCCGCCGTGCCTCCGCCCGTAATGCTGATGCTCTCTGCGGTTGTGACATCGTCGAGTGCCAGCGTGGCGCCATCCTGCACGATGGTGATGCCGGCAGGGGAGGGATTGGGACCGGTACCGGTCACCCCGAGAGCGAACCGATGGGCAGCCGTCAGCGTTCCTTCGGCAACCGTGGTCGTTCCCGAATAATAGTTGCTGTTGGCAAGGGTCAGGTTGCCACTGCCGGTCTTTACGACATCCATGCCGGTAGCAAAAAACTCTGCTGCCTGCGTCGCTCTACCGCCCGACTGGTTGAGCGTGACCACTCCGTCGTCGAAGTTTTGCAATCGGTTGGTGATCGTCACGCCATCGACGTAATCCAGCGTGGAGCCGTCCGCTAATTCGACGTATCCGCCCCAGGCGTTCGAGGTGGCCAGCCGCAGGGTTCCCTGGTTAATTACCAGAAAATCGTTGATACTGCTGTTATCGCCGCTGAGAACCAGCGTGCCCGAACCTGTCTTCTCAACCTGAAACGCGGAGCCCGACAGCGTGGAGGCCAGCGTCAGGGTGGTTCCCGCCGAAATGTCGAAAATCGGGGCCCCGCCCAGGACGATATCTCGCGCCATCGCGACGTCGGCATCCGTGCGCAGCGCAGCGGTCCCGCCGAAGGTCAGTGCGCCCGAGCTATCGCCCAGCGCCGCGTCGCTGGTAATCGCCAACGTGCCGGCAGTGATGGTCCACGGTGTAAGCGGCGTCGTCGTGCCGGTTAGGGTGAAGACCGAGGTACCTATTTTCGCAAAACTGCTGAAACCCTGATAGGTCGACCCGAACTGGCCGACATCGAAGCTGCCGTTGTTCGTGCCACTGAGGCGGAACAGATCGTTGCCATCGCCGACCACATTGCCGGTGACGCTGCTACCCGCCTGGTATTCGAACACATTCGCGCCCACGCCGAAGGTTACGGCGTTCGCGCGTGTCACACCGTCACCGGACAGGCCACCACTGATGCTGCCTGCGTTAATGACCTTCATACTGGAGCCATACACGCCGGATCCGCCGGAACCGGCAAGCCCTTTCAAAGAGGGAATATTGCTAGCTCCAGCTGCGCCACCGGCTCCACCGGTAACCGCGCCAGCATTTGTGAAGATCGCGCCGCCACCCGCTAAATAGACGCCGACTCCGCCGGTACCTCCATTGCCAGCGTTGGAAAAACCAGCATCGCCGCCATTTCCTCCCGCACCGCCGTTGATCGAGGAATTTGTCGAAAAGAGCAGGCCGGTATTGGCACGGAAAACCACGCCATAGCCGCCTTCGCCGCCGCCGCCGCCGCCGCCGTAACCTACACCGGACGATCCACTGCCGCCTGCTCCACCGGCACCACCTGTGACAGATGTGTTTACAAGCGAACCGTTCAGATCGGTAGTGGAAATGCCATGCGCGCCGCCGCCGCCGCCGCCTGACCCGTTGTCGAAGTTTGCTGCATCACCTGCTTGCCCGTCGCCACCGGGGCCCGTCCCGCCAGCGCCGCCTGCTGCCCCAGGCCTGGGGATATTATTTGCATCACGCCCTGCGCCACCGGCGCCGCCATCGCCGCCGCCGGCACCGCCGCCGCCGCCGCCGGCACCCTGGGCAGACCCATTATAGACTCCAGTCTCTCCATCCGCGCCATCCTGCCCATCGGGCCCAGCCCCTCCTGCGCCGCCAGCACCGACATGCCGACCATTGCCGCCACTACCGCCACCATCCTGTGCAAAGGCGGGCGCTGCGATTGTCAGCGCGAGGGCTGAGGCCCCGCCGATCAGCGCAGCTCGGCGCAACGTGCGGGCCTTGCGATTAGCGGAATTGCCGTTGCCACCGCTTTGCGCGACCGTGAGACCCATCGAAATTTCCCCTGTGATACAGCGAGTTGCGCGGCATCGACTCGTGGAGAATCTTCGCATGCGCAGGTATTTTTGCCTGCGCGGTCAAGCAGTTGGGTTGGAGAGGCACAACCGCGGAAATTCAAATAGGACATATTTGAATGGCGAATATTAACGGCCGTTTACCCTTAAGACGCTTGAAATGAGGGAAAAGCGGACGCATGGGCCCGTGCATATCACGTCGATTATATTTCGAAGGCGAATAATGGACGACACTGCGCGCGAGCAACGCCATCGGGAGAGCCGCGATCTTCGCAAGCTCGACCTCAACCTCCTGATCATTTTCGAGACGGTCTATCAGACGGGCAGCGTCAGCCAGGCGGCGCGCGTTCTGGGGATGAGCCAGCCGACCGTCAGCAATGCTCTGTCGCGTTTGCGCGCGCATTTCTCCGACCAGCTTTTTGTCCGCGTGGATCGGGGCATGAAGCCCACTCCCAAGGCGATGAGCCTGCTGCCGCCGGTGACGGATGCACTGGGTGCGCTACGCCGGGGCCTGGCCTACGACAGCGATTTCGACGTCGCGACGGCCAACAGGCAATTCCGTCTGCTGCTTCACGATTTCAGCGTTCCGTCGGTACTGCCTCCGCTGGTCAGGGCTCTCGACGAAGCGCAGTCGGCCTGCTCGATCGAGGTCGTCACGCCCAACTGGGGGCGTCCGCACGAGGCGCTGACCAATGGCGATGCGGATGTCATCATCGACAATTCGCTTCACGAGCAAAACGGCGTCACGCTGGAGCCCCTCGCAGACGCTGAGGCGGTCTGCGTGGTGCGCGAAGGCCATCCGCGGATCGGCCACGAATTGTCGCGCGAGGAATTTGCAGCCAACGGACATGCCGGCCTGCAGAAACAGATGCGGCTGCACCTCCCCACAGCAAGGCAAGTGCGCGCGGCGGCCATTGATCGACGGATGGTGGTAACCCTGCCGAATGCGGCAAGCCTTGCGGTGACCGTCGCCACGACCGATCTCATCGCTGTCGTCCCGCGCCGCTACGCAGAAATCGTCGCGCCGATCCACCGCTTGAGAATCCTGCCGGTCCCGTTCGAATACCCCAAGTCGAAGATTTTCCTCGGCTGGGCGACAGAGAAGGGAGACGACGCGGGCCTGCGCTGGCTGCTCAACCAGATCCGCTCGACCTTTTCGAATTGAGCCAGCTGTTCACCAAGCCAAACTCAAGGTCAGATGCCGCGTCTACCGCCCCTTTTTGAGCAGTCCCGGCCAAGGCAACCACTGACACTTAGGTGTGCAGCGAAATAGCGGCTGGCCGCGAATCATATGCTTCTAATCGGATGGCGGAGCGGGAGGGATTCGAACCCTCGATACGGGGTTACCGTATACACACTTTCCAGGCGTGCGCCTTCGACCACTCGGCCACCGCTCCGCATCGCCCGTTCGGGAAGGGAGGGCACCTAGCTGCGTTCCCGGCGCTTCGCAAGGCGCGGATGCTCCGCTAGGCATCGGGAATGAGAGAATTCGGCACCCCGATCACGCTCGACGAGATGGAAGCTCTCGGACTCAGGGCGATCTCCGCCCTTCCGCATGCCTTCCGTGAACAGCTGGGCGACGTCGTTTTCGCGGTGGAGGACTTCGCCGATGCGGAGACTTTGCGCGACCTCGGCATCGAAGACCCTTTCGAACTGAGCGGCGTGTACGAAGGCCATGCCCTGACCGAGCGCAGCATCGAGATGTCGGGCCAACTCCCCACGCGCATCCGCCTGTTCCGCCGCCCGATCCTCGACGAATGGGCGGAGCGCGGCGCCGAGACGCTGGAGCATCTGGTGCTGCACGTCGTGATCCACGAGATCGGCCATCACTTCGGCTTGTCGGACGAGGACATGCACGCGCTGGAGGACCTGGCGGACCAGCCCGATTGAGAATCCGCGCGTCCTGAGCTTGCGGGGTTTGAGATAGCGTCATTTGATGGCAGACCCTGTCTCCATGAAAAGAGCCATCACGCTTATCGCCGCGCTCGCGCTTGGCACCGCAGCTTTCGCGCAAGAGGCGGAATCGCCGCCTCCGCCCAGCCCCAAGGAGGTGCTCGAGGCGGCACCCGCAGATGCGTGGCAGGAAATCGCTCCCGTTGATCTGCTGGTCTTCCAGCTCGCCCCCGCGCCCGACGGCAGCGAGCGGCGGATCGTGATCCAGCTGATGGACGCGCCGTGGAGCCAGAAGTGGGTCCGCAACATGCGCCAGCTGGCGCAAGGTGGTTGGTGGGATACCAATTCCTCGGTCTATCGCATCGCGCCCGGCTTCGTCGCGCAATGGGGCGACCCGAACGAAGATCGCGCGCCGATGGAGGGCCTGGAGGAGGTCGGCCGCGCCGATTTCATCCACCCGCTGTCGGAGCCGGTCTCGCTCCCCAACCCGTGCGAAGACCGCGTCTTCGACAACGCCTTCTGCGATGCCTACGCGCCGGTCGCCATGTTCAAGGGCGGTTGGCCGATCGCGACCGACGGGACGGCGGACTGGCCGCTGCACTGCCCCGGCATGGTCGGCGTGGCACGCGACGTCGATCCGGCGACCGGGCGCGGCGACACGCTCTACACGATCATCGGCCACGCGCCGCGGCGGCTCGATCGCAACCTCGCGATGGTCGGCCGCGTGGTCGAGGGGCTCGACCTGCTGCGCACCCAGCCGCCGGGGACCGGCGAAATGGGTTTCTATGCCGAGGGACAGGACCCGCTGACGATCGCATGGGCGCGGGTGGCAAGCGATCTCGCGCCCGATGCGCGGCCGCAGTACAAGTACCTCAAGACCGAGAGCGACACCTTCGCGCAGTGGCAGACCGCGCTGATCCAGCCCAACCCCTTCTACAGCGAACCGCCGAGCGACTATGATATCTGCGCGCTGACCTACCCGGTGCGCCAAGTGAAGGGCGAATGATGCTGCGTCAGGGAGCGCTCGCTCTCGCCGCGCTGGCGCTGGCCGCACCGGGCGTGGCACAGGACGCCGTGCGGTCGCCGGGCGAGATCGTGGCCACCGCGCCTTCGCGCGACTGGGTGACGATAGCTCCGCAAGACCTGCTCGTGATGACGCTCGCTCCCGATGCCGAGGGCAATGCGCGCAAGGTCGTGATCCAGCTGATCGGCGCGCCCTTCAGCCAGGGATGGGTCGACAACATCCGCACGCTCGCGAAGGCCAAATACTGGGACGGGATGGCGATCCTGCGGGTGCAGGACAATTATGTCGTCCAGTGGGGCCAGCCTGACCCCGGAATGGGGATCGCGGAAAAGCCCGTGCCCGATGGGCTGAAGGTGATGTCCAAGCAGGACTATACCGCCGATTTCGCACAAGGCATGTTCGGGCGGATTTACGATAGTGGCGGGCCCC